>Ga0210390_10000012_pt1 | contig 238341 bp, 227 predicted proteins | sample IncBWH11OmetaG_FD_161050 | JGI IMG/M metagenome (GOLD analysis project Ga0210390, IMG submission 161050) | Forest soil microbial communities from Barre Woods Harvard Forest LTER site, Petersham, Massachusetts, United States - Inc-BW-H-11-O ... | reverse complement strand
TCAGCCTCGATCACCTGCCGGCTACAGCACCGCTCGCTGTTCGCCTACCTCACCGACCTGCTCGCCACCAACGCCCGCGGCGACCCACCCCCATCCCTCGCCTGAAAGCCAGGGACTGAACGCTTACGAAAACCTGCTGATTTCCAGGCTTTTACGAATGGAGCTAACCCGACTCAATGCGAACCGCTTTGCGCTCGTATTCGGTGGGCGGATGACACTTTGCAAAACGAATAGGGCTGCACAGACGTGTGCCTTGGAGCGGCGATACAAGAACCCGCGATCCGTTCAGCCTGCCGTGGCTGCTGCAGAGGATCGGGCGTCTTGGATGGTGAGAACGAGGACCAAGTTGCTCGACTCTTCGAAGCCGTAGACGATCAACATCCATCTCCAGGGCCCGAGGATGAAGCGCATCGGGTGCCAGCGTCCGTCGAGTCGCCGACCGATGTTGGGGAACTGCTCAAGGACGCGCAGGGAGCGCTTGACGCGATCCTTGGTATCGGACGGAAGGCTGTGGGTGATGATCATACGGTCGAGATCCTCGACCGCGACCACGCTCAGCCTGACTTCGGCCAACGGACCTACAGCTCGTCGAGTGGGATCGTCTCGCCAGATCGCGCCCGCTCGAGGCCAAGCTGAGCGCGTTCGTAAGCACCAGGGATACCGTCGAGCACGGCGACGACGCTGCGCGCGTCCGGGTCGGCGTCGTCGATCGCCATCGAGAGCAGCGAGCGGGCAAGGGTGCCCTCCTGCACATGAGTGCGCTTCGCCAACCGGGCGAGTCGAGCCGCGTGCTCTTGGTCAAGGGTGACGTTGAGGCGATGTGCGGATCGCTCCATGACTGAGATATTACTACACGAATAGGCACGTATCGTGCACAACTAGGCAATTCCATCCACCGCCCAATCCTTGCCGGCCTCCTGCCGCCGCGGTTCGCATTGAGTCCGGCTACATGGAGCCAACCGGGATCGAACCGGTGACCTCCTGCTTGCAAAGACACCGCTCGGGCGCCGGACTCCGCGCTGAAAGGCGCTGATTTGCAGGGGGTTCGCGGCACCGTCGACACGCTGGGCGTTAGGCGGATACCCGCGGATTATCGGCGATTATCGGCGTTTCAGGCACTCCTGGCGAAGAGTGCCTGGGCGGGAGCGAGCATGTCGTGATCGGCTCCGGGGGTGGCGCGGGGCGGACGAATGGGGGACTCGGATGCTAAGCTCTACATATGTCGGATTTTGGGCTGCAGGCCACTCGCCCGACGTTCCGCTTGGCTCGGACCTTGGTCCGATTCGCGGGCGTTCTACATCCGCCGAGGGCACACGAGTGGATCGCCGAGGTCGCGTTCCTTCAGAGCAAGGCGGCTTGCGAGTCTGGCCTGCCCGAGTCCTTGTCCTATCTTGCCTCTGCACCGCGACTGAGTGTTCGCATAGTGGTTTCGCGTACGCGATGCCGGGATTCCGACGGCAGCGTTCTACTGACGCGCCGCTTTGGTCAATCCGACCTCGCGGACTGGGGGGCTTGTATCGCGAAGGCCCCCTCAACTCGCTTGAGTGTCGCTAGTTCCGTCTACAACGTGGGGAACTACTTCGCGGGCGACCCGTTCCACGTCACATTCGTGAGCGAGCCCGATGGTTCGCTTCGAAGCCTGGAAATCATGGGCGCCGAGCATCTCGCGGTTGCCGTGTCCCCCGCGTACTACGAACGCTGTGGGGACGACCTCGGAGAATACGGGCGGACGGTCACGGTCCTCCTAGAGCGCGAGCTTCTGGTGCTGCAGAGACTTGCCGAGCGTGCATCGACCTACTTCCCGGGATACGGCACAGATGAGGACACCGTCGCCGAGATCGCGTTCGTTTCTGGTGCACCACTTTGAGGACCGAGCGTCGAGCGACTGAGACATGACGAAATCATTGCGTATGACTGCCGCCAAAGTGGCGATCCTTGAGGAGCTTCTCCGTAGACCGGAAGAGCCGCACTACGGGTACGAAATCATGCGAGCCACTGGGGTTAAGAGCGGCTCTTTGTACCCCATCCTCGAACAGATCGAGGCCGCTGGATGGGTGACATCGCGATGGGAGGTGATCGACGAGGCGCGGGTAGGCCGCCCTCCGCGCCGGTGGTACCGCCTCACCGCCGAAGGCCGTTGTGCGGCCTTGAGCGCCCTTGATGAGTTTGCACGCAACCGAGCCCGTCCGGTGTCCAACTCCTGGAAGCCAGGACTCGCAACATGAGTGGAGCCTTCCTCGTAGTGACTAGCGGTGTGCTTCTCATCCTCGCACTAGCCGCTACCGAGGCACTCAAGCAGATCGTCGCCCGCGAGTACGACTGGTGGGCTCCGGCACTCGCGCATTTTGTCATCTATCTCGCGGGCCGGATCCATCCCCCGCGCGCGAGAGAGTGGCACGCCGACGTCGCCTACATTCAGACGGTGGAGGGCGGAAGTGGCCTTTGGATCGCCTCGAGTCATCTGGCAGCGGCTCCGTCACTCACGGGAGTGGCACTTGGTCGGTGGCTATGGGTGACAATCACGGGAAGCACCTTCGATCCAGGAGATCTAGCGGCAGCCCTTGAGACCGGGCGCCAGTATTTGAGTACCGAGGATGTGGAGTATCTGCGCTTCCGCGCCGAAGAGGCCGGCTATCCATACGACCTCGCCGATACGGTGTACTTCCTCGCGGGGATGCTTGTCTCGATGCCACGAGTCGTCTGCTTCGTGCGCTCGCCCGGTGGCGCCATGACTGGATTCACCGTCGAAGGTGCCCATTCCAAGCGGGTGTGCATGGCCGCGTCGATCTACACACAACACCGGCGCCGAATTCGAATGCACCGTTTGTCCGTCGTCGTGGTCGAGGACGAAGTGCTCAACACAGTAGCGCGAATCGCAGACATGACTGCGAACTGGTTCGGCAGCGAGACCCCAAACAGCGGGTGCTTCCTCGGAGTTGCGTTCAACGCTGCTCCGTACGAGCGATTTCTCGGCAGTCAATCGTGGGCACAGGAGACGATCGACATGTCCATGGCGAGGCTCGCTGCGAGAATACTAGGCGACGGTTCTTGGGCAACATCATCTGAGCACGGTCCCCTCATCCGAATCCCGACCCTCTCGGATTGCCCGTGACAGGAGCCAAGGAGCGGGCCCACGCCGAGTCGCCACTGGTCAACGCGCGAAGAGCTTGGCGACCGTGTCGACCACGGCTTCTGGGGACCCGCCATGTATCAGCCACAAGATGAGCGTGATCACGACCATCAGACGTAGCACGAGGCCAAGAGCTTCTCGAGCCGCCCAAAACCAGAACTCGAGTTCGGTGCGCCGTCGTCTGATGGCCTGGATGCGGTTTTCTGGAGGCACATCGCGATCATCGCGCACCCCATCTTGGCGCCTACCGCCATGTTCGCTGCTTCAATGAAGATCGGCCTGGACTCGCGTCCTAGACCCCGACGTGTGCCTGCTAACGGCGTGATCCTGGCTATCGACGCAGGCGGCACGTCGGTTCGGGCGCGCGGCCTGGCCGGGCACCGGGTGATCTTCGCCGGCCGAGGCGGCCCTGGGAATCCGCTTTCGTCGCGAGACGCCGAGCTGCGGCGGAGCTACGACGACGCGCTCGATGGATGCCCTCCTCCCGATGTGATCGCCGCCTGCGTCGCCGGCGCAGGTTCGCCCGAAGGCAGGAGCTCGATCGAGCGCATCCTTGCCGAGCGGTTTCCGGTGGCCTCCGTTTATGTAGTCCCTGACTACGTCGGGACATGGTTGGCGGCACCGGGAGGAACGGATGTGACTGTAGTCTGCGGTACGGGCTCGATCGCCTGCACGCGAGCGCCCGACGGGCAATTTCGCAGCAGGGGTGGACATGGATGGCTCCTGAGCGATCATGGCTCGGCTGTACGCCTTGGCAAAGCTGTCCTCGAACACCATTGCATCAATCCCGGGACGGCTCTGAGCGAGCAGCTCGGGCTGCTCTACGGCGCCTCGGATGTGAATGATCTAGCAAATCGGCTGAGAGTGGCGGCAACTGCGGCTACAGCGATGGCGCTTGCCGCGCCACTGCTGACGCACGCGGCTGAAAACGGCTCGGGATGGGCAAGCCGCTTGCTCGCAAGCGAGATGGATGCCTTGGTCCAGACCGCTGCTCCGCTGCTGCCGCCCCTAACGCCAGGCGCTCGCCCTGCTCAGATCGCATTGGCTGGCGGAGTCTTCCGTAGCCCTGCCGCCAAGCACTGCTTCAGATCCTCGTGTGATCAACTCGAGAAAGACGTGAGCGTCGTCGAGGTGGAAGAGGAGGGGGTCGTCGGAGCCGTCCGGCTGGGCGAAACCTTGATGCGAGGAGAAGATGGCAGCCACTGAGCGCCGGCATCCGCGATCGACCGGCCTCGGGAGCATGACCGCGCGCGAGGTTGTGGCCTTGATGGACGACGAGGAGTGGCGTACAGCTGCAGCCGTGCGCCAAGCCGCACCCTGCATCGTCACCGCTGCGGATCGGGTGGCGGACTGTTTGCGGCACAACGGACGGATCGTCCTGATGGGAGCTGGCACAAGCGGGCGCATCGCTATCCAAGAGGCCGCCGAGATGCGCCCAACCTTTGGTGTCCCAGAGGGCCAGTTCCTGGCACTCGTCGCGGGCGGCCTGAGCTGCGGGTCAGCCGCGATCACGTCCTCAGAGGACGACACGCGCGCACCGGTGGCGACTCTGGCGAAGATGGGGATCGGCCCGAACGACGCCGTCATAGGGCTGGCGGCGAGCGGAACGACCCCCTTCGTTCTCGCCGGACTGCGAGCGGGACGCGCGGAAGGTGCGTGGACGTGCGCTATCGCCAACAACGCGGACGCACCGGTACTTGAAATTGCCGACACGGCGATCTGCCTCGACACCGGTGCCGAGATCCTCACCGGCTCCACTCGTCTACAGGCGGGTACCGCACAAAAGCTGGCGCTCAATCGAATCACAACAGCGGCTATGGTCGTCAATGGGCGGGTCGTGGAGAACCATATGGTTGATCTGGTGGTTTCGATCGCGAAGCTCGAGCGGCGGGCGGTGCGCATTGTGTGTGATCTGTGCGGCTTGGACGAGCATGATGCGCGCCGCCTTCTTGAATCCAACGACTGGAGCGTGCGCGGCGCTCTAGCCTGCTTTGGCGATCGTTTGTAGGTCCGGCAGACGCGGAGTCAACAGGCCTGCATCAGCAAGGTGGTCGGCGACTTCTGCCAGTTCACGGGCATTCTCTCCCCTACGCAGTGTTCGTGCGCGCCAGCGTGAGGCGAGCGACGCGAAGTCTCCCCCATCATCGCCACCGGCCCGCACGACTGCATCTACCAACGGAGGTACTGCGGTCAGGTCTCCCTCGACAAGCGCAGCTACGAGCTCGATGCGCGATATCTCCCACTGGTGTCGGGGTGTCGGCTCATCTGACCGTGCGAGCTCTTCTAGTAGCCCTCGCGCGGCGCCTAGCGCAACCTCTCGCTCGCGCCTCTCTCTCGGCGTGTAGGACGCAGCTTGGGCGACGAAGGCGCGAGCGCGCATGATCTTCGGCATGACACGCCAACGCGGCGAGTAGCGAAGCACGTCGGGTGCCTGTTCGTCGTCAGGTGCGGCTCCACGACGCGAGCTGGGAGTCCTATTTTCGTCCGCAAGTCTTTCGGCCTGTTCGAGTGCCATTTGCAGCGGCCCGTCCTCGCGGGAAACCTCGAGTGCATGTTTGGTGATCTCCTGCACATGTGCTCGTATTGAGGCGGACGTACGGCCATGTGAGAAGAGAAGCCACTCGGCCTCCAGTGCGAGTCCTCCGAGGCGACCGAGGTGCAACTGCTCCTCGATCTCCCATCGCTTTTGCCTATCCTGGGGGAGCCACTGTCGAACCATGCTCAGAGCTAGTCGGTAGGCGTACGTGGCCGTCTGCCAGCGATGGTTCCGCTGTTCTGCCATAGGGAGCTCTTGGAGAGACTCAAGCGCCTTGGGAAGCGGTTGCCCCGCCGTGCTCAGCAGCTGCGGCTCGACCTCAAAGAGTAGCGGCGAGCGCAGCTCTCGGAATGCCCCCGAAAGTGAACGACCTAGTGCTGCCATGCCGGCGTTGAGAGCTTCGGAATTCTTTCCATTTTTCCCATCGGCCAAGCGGCGGCTGAAAGCCGACAGGGCTGCTGTTGCGATGCCTTCGAGGCCGGCGTGGTCAGCGGTCGTGTCGATCAGCGCCGCTACTTCATGTAGTTCATCTTGTGAGACAGGTTTGGGTCCGAGAAATCTCCCCAAGGCGGCGAGCTCGGCCGGTGCATCGGGATCGTGTCGATCGGTGCGCACCGGCTTGCGGGCAAGCACCCACGCTAGCTCCCTGAGCGCACCCTGATGCCAGGTGCGAGGATGGGAGCGCACAAGTTGCCAAGCGGTGATCTCGACTGCCGCTTGGCCCTGCTCGACCCGGCCCCGTTGGCGCGTGGCGCCCCCGCGCTTGATTCCTTGCGCCAGGCGTTCACACCGTAGATGACAGAGACAGCGCGGACCGTTGACAAGCCGCGAGGGGCAGTCCGGGCACGCCTCACGAGGGCCAAGTTCGGCGGAATGCTGATGATGTGCGTACCATGCCGCGACCGGGTTTGTTTCAGAGGCGAAGCGTGCGCTGGCACCCTGAAGAGTGGCAAGCAGAAGGATCATGCGCGAGGTCTCGGGGGTGAGATCTCGATTACGCCAAGCGTCGATCAGCGGCATCGCGTGCTCGGGTGGATCTGCGTCCAGCCACGACATGCAAACGTCAAAACCGGCGAGTCCCACGTTTGTTTGTGCGCTGCGCGCAGGACGCGGCGGCAGCTCGGCGAACCAGTTTACGAAGGCGCGATCGAGATAGGCACGCAGTGTCTTGTCCGATCGCGACTCGTCTCCGAGAGCGACGCTGACGGCATCGATCGCGTGCATCGGATGCCGGTGAACGCCGAGAAAGAATGAAAGTGCGCGCTGTTCCACCCGTTGACGTTCCACGTATGTGTTCGCGTCGGTCTCGAAGTGCTCATCCTCCGTGACTTTCTCTAGTACTTTTGTCAAATCGTCCAACAGGTAGACAAGTAGGCGAGTACCGTCGGAGGTTGCAAGCTCGTGAGGGCAGGGCTGGAGATAACCAGCAAAGTCTGCGTGAAGGTATCTTAGAAGCGAGCCATCGATCTGATGTCGCCCTCCGGGAGCGCCCAGCATCGCTCGACGGCAAGCCTCGACAAGGACAAAGGCGCTTGCGGGTGCATAGGCTGCAGGTGGCGATAGCTCTCTCGCGGCGAGCTTGGCTATGCGAGACGCCCTGGCTGTCTCCTGTTGCGGGGAGACCATGGCTTTCCCCGACTTCTACCCGACGTTCAACGCTGCTGCCAGGTTGCCCAAAGCCCGAATTGCCGAGCGGACCTCCTGCAAGTAACTTGTCGGGGCAAACTGTTGCCGCAGCGCCTCATCATCGACCTTCTTGGGGTCGACGCCAATGGTATCTACGACGGCGTCATAAGGAAGACCAAGCATCCGGATGGCGTCGGCGTGCTGGAACGGAACGTAGATAGCCGACGTGACAAGTAGAACCCGGGGCCCTCGCTGCTCAGCCAAGTGGGCGATGTGCTCGGCCCAGTAGTGATAGGTGTCGGGAGTGTTTGCACGACGTGTCGGATCGGAACTGGGTGCAGCGACCACCGTGATTGGAGACGAGGCCTCGTAGCGCGCTTGGTGTCGATAAAGGTTCGGATTCTCGGCGCTTTCGTCTGCGTCGACTGCGGCGGGCTCCTTGAGGTGGAACGCTTGGCGCATGCCAGCCTCCATCGCTTCGACCTCGTTCTCTAGTCCGGAAAGGCCCGCAGCCTCTGAGAGCGAATGCTCATCGCCTCGAAGCGGGCGGAACGCTCCAAGGGCAGTGATCTCGCCCACCTCGAGTCCTTCGTCTACAAGGGACCGCGCGAGTCGGGGACGTAGAACACACGCCCGTACGAGACCCCCGAGGATGAGCATGTGATCGTACCTCGAGAAACGAGGCGAGCGCCCTGCCATGAGGCCGAGCGCATCAGCCGCAGCGAGAATAAGGTCTTCGGTCGGGGAATCAAAGTCCTCACTTTGAGCAAGATTGCGCTCTTGGCCTTTGCGATAGTCCCACTTCTGCTCGCTGAAGTCGTCCAGCCAGGCGAGCATCGAAGCTAGGGAGCCATCCTGGGGGGTACCGTCGAACGCTTGGACGAGTGCTTGCAGGGCATCGCTCTTGACCCAGGTAACAATCGAGGCGCGTGCTCTCTCGACACCATGCTCGGTAGGGCTCTCCGGTAGCGGCACCTGTGCAAACACATTCATTCCGTGGATCGTACTCCGCCCGCTTCAACGGAGGCGTAGGCTGATCACGAGTGTCGGCCGTCCTTCATATCTCGCCTCACCCCGACGATGAGGTCCTCGGCGCCGGCGCCACGCTGCTCATCCTCCGAAGCCACGGGTGGGATGTCACGACGCTTGCATGCTCCTTCGGACGTCCCGAGCAGGCCGGCCGTCGTCGTGCTGAGCTTCTCGACGCCTGCGCACGTGCCGGGTTTCAGCTTCGTGAGACCGCTGGAGAGATACCGATCTCAGCGAGTGCTGACCTCGGAGCGGCACAGAAGCATCTCGCGGCCGAGTTTCGTCGAGCGTTGATGGAGCACCAGCCATCGTTGCTCGTCGGCCCGAGCCCGCACGACGGCCACCATGGGCACGAGGTTGTGGGCCGCGCCATGATCGATGCGATCGAGTCGCTCCCCCGCCCCTCCCGGCCACGCGTTTGGCTCTGGGAACTCTGGGCGCTCCTGCCCGTTCCAACGCTCTACGTTGCGGTACCGGCGGACGTGATGGCCCTGGCGACCTCCGTTCTCGAAGCACACCAGGGCGAGCTCGAGCGAAACGACTACCGCCAGGCTCTGAAAGCTCGGGCACAGCTGGCCGCAGTGCTTGGATTCGAGCGCGTGTTCGGATGGGGAAGCGAGGCCCCCAGGGTTGAGTACGCCGAGGTGTTGACGGAGATCCTTTCTGACCAACACCCCGGCTGGGTGCTTGCAAAGCCGCGAATGCTCGCGCCTGATGCACCGCTAGATCACGCAAGGCCAAGCGCGGTCGATATTGGTTCGTGGCTTGTTCGCCCGACCATCCGGCAAGAAATGCTCGGCAAGCGGGACCCTATCGGTCTTACTGGTCCGGCGTCTCCGTGACGTTCCACCAGCTGGCAAGAGTCTGGCGCCAGTTCTTCCAAGCAATCGCCTGGATCTCTTCATTGGAGAAGCCCGCTGCAGAGAACGCGTCAAGGAGTCTGGGCAGACCTGCTACATCGCCTAGCTCCCGCGGGATCGTCGTACCGTCGAAGTCTGACCCCAAGGCGACGTGAGCGACGCCAATGCGATCCGCGACGTAGCGTGCATGCTGGACGATCAGCTCGAGCGGGGTGTTCTCGTCCCGCGCAAAGTCTTGCCGAAGGAACGGACATGAGAAGACGATGCCCACCAGACCCCTGCTCGCACCAATCGCGTCGAGCTGGCGATCCGTCAGGTTGCGGGACGATGGGCAGAGAGCGTGGGCCGCAGAGTGACTTGCAACGAGTGGCCCCACCGCAAGCCGCTCGACATCCCAGAAGCCGGCCTCGTTGAGGTGGCTGAGGTCCACGAGGATTCCAAGCTCTGCGCAACGCGTTACAAGCGCACACCCCGCAGGTGAGAGTCCCGGTCCGACATCGGGTGAGGATGGCGAGATAAACGGAACGCCGTACGCGAAATCATTAGCCCGGCTCCAGACCGGACCTAGCGAACGCAGACCAGCCGCATACCAGAAGTCAAGTGCTTCAAGCCCGGTGTCAATTGCCTCGGCGCCCTCCAGATGCAGCACGCCGACCGGCGGCCCTTCTCCCTTCAATGCTCGATCGACGTCCTCGATAGTGCGTGCTAGGCGCAAGAACCCCTCTCGCTCTAGGGCGACGAGTCGGCCCGCAACTTCTGAGGCGTGGGCCGCCGCAGAAGCGTGCTCAACCGCCGGCGCGTAGGGGAACTCGATCACATTGTCATCGCGGTCGACCGGCTCAGTCGTGGCGCCAGGCGACTCGGTAAAGACGGAGAAGATCCCTCCCCGCAAACCGCCCACCATCATGCGCGGGAGATCTAGATGACCCCCGTCGCGCCCGGTGGTGAGCCGCGCATGATCAGGCCTGGTAAGGGCGTCGTTGTGGCCGTCAAAGACCGGGACCATGGAGCAAACCGTAGCGGTGAGCGACCTCGATCAGCACTCCAGGATCCGGGTCCTCGCGGTTATCGTTGCCCCAGCAACTCGTGGTAGAGCGCGCGCGTCGCGCCCTCGGGTTCGAGCCCGAGGTGCTCGTCGAGAATCTCGCGGAGCTGCTGGTAGCGCTTGCTGATGGAATCCCGCAGTCCGAGGCGTCCCTCGGCCTGCATCGCCAACCGCCAGAGGCTCTCGTTGTAGGCGTCTACGGCGAGCCCCTGCTGGGCGGCTTGTAGAGCGCCGTGTGGATCGCCGGTGACGAGCCGCGAGTGACCTGTGCGTTCGAGCAACTCCACATGGATGGAGCGCAGGCGTCGTATCTCGGTGTCTGCCCACAGGTAGTCCCAGCCCGCAAGCGGCTCGCCGCGGAAGAGCTTCAGCCCGCCCTCGAGCGCGGGCAACTGCGCCTTCGGATCGCCGGCCGGTGGCGCATGGGCGAGGAGCTGCTCGAGCTCGTCGACGTCTACCGCCACTCGGTGGCGGTCGAGGCTGTAGTGCCCACGACTTGAGGGGAGCGCTCCGTCGAGTAGGCGGCGAGCGTCGCTGACGTTCTGCCAGAAGCGCTGCCTGGTCTTCTGGGGATCCTCCTCGGGCCAGATCGCGTCGATCAACTGGTCGCGCGTGCCGCCATCTGGGCGCAGCGCCAGGTAGGCGATCAGTTGCTGGCAGGCGCTGCGTAGATGCGTGTCCTCGGTGCCCTCGACCCTGAATGGGCCGAGCAGCGAGATACGGATCGCGGGGGCACCTGCTGCTCTGTCGTCTTCCAAATCGCTTGTCTTGCCGGGTGAACCGCTCCGCGAATTGTGGAGGCCTGATCGCTTGAGAGGATTAGGCGATGACAACCAAGGGCAAGAGGTATCCGGCTGAGGTCAGGGAGCGTGCTGTGCGGCTGGTGATGGAGCACCGTCGGGAGTATCCGAATGAATGGGCGGCGATCACCTCGATCGCGCAGAAGTGCGGGATGACGGCCGAGACGCTGCGGAAGTGGGTGCGCCAGAGCGAAGTCGATGGTGGGCGCCGGCCAGGGGTCAGCAGCGAGGAGGCAGCGAGGATCAAGGAGCTCGAGCGGGAGAACAAGGAGCTCAGGCGCGCGAACGAGATCTTGAAGGCCGCGTCGGCTTTCTTCGCGCGGGAGCTCGACCCGCAGCCAAGGAAGTGAGCCGCATGATCGACGAGCACCGCGGCGAGTTTGGGGTCGAGCCGATCTGCCGGATGCTGCAGATCGCCCCGTCGACGTATTACGCGGTGAAGGCCCGGCAGGCTGCTCCCTCAGCGCGGGCTGTTCGCGACGAGGAGCTGCTCGCGCGGATCCGTGAGGTGCATGAGAGGAACCTCGGTGTCTATGGCGTGCGCAAGGTGTGGTGGCAGCTGATGCGCGAAGACGTCAAGGTCGCCCGCTGCACCGTGGAACGCCTGATGGCCCGCGAAGGCCTGAAAGGCGCTGTGCGTGGCAAGAAGCGCCGCACCACGATCCCGGACGGGCAATCGACCCGCGCCCCTGATCTCGTGGACCGTGACTTCAAAGCCTCAGCGCCGAGCCGGCTGTGGGTATCGGACTTCACGTATGTGCCGGCCTGGTCGGGTGTCGTCTATGTCGCGTTCACGATCGACGTGTTCTCTCGGCGGATCGTCGGCTGGAAGGCCGACACCACGATGCAGACACCGCTCGTCCTCGACACCCTCGAGATGGCGCTCTGGGCCCGCGACCATCACGGCCAGCCTGTGCCCAAGGGGCTGATTTCACATTCCGACGCCGGCAGTCAATACACGAGTTTTGCCTTCACTCAGCGCCTGGTGGATGCGGGCGCTGACCCCTCGATTGGATCCATCGGCGATGGGTATGACAACGCCGTCGCTGAGTCAACGATCGGGCTCTACAAGACCGAGCTGATCAATCAGCAAGGACCATGGAAGACGATCGAGCAGGTCGAGTTCGCGACCCTTCAATGGGTCGACTGGTACAACCACCAACGACTACACGGCAGCTGCGACCGGCAAACGCCCGTCGAATACGAGCAGACAAGAGCTAGACAGACCACTCAATGAAAACCGCCTCCACAATTCGCGGAGCGGTTCATTAAGCCATCAGGCGTGCCTTGCCGGCGGGTCTTTCTTGCTTTGCCGCTGCCTACGACGTGTCTCGGCTCGGCCATCGAAGTTACCCGTCGTGCCTGCCGACGGGAGCGAGGCCGCGAGAGTGTCCAGCTCCGGGCTTGGCTGCCAGGGCGCAGTTAGGGCGATAGCGATCTGGACTGGCTCTGGCGGCCCAGCCCACCCGCCGAAGCCAACCCACACGGCGAGCTTGAGCTGGTGCTTCTTGAGGACTCCGTACTTGGGCAGGTGGTCAACGACCTCGCCCGAGCGTCTCGGGGGCGCCGTCATGACTGTGACTGCATGATCGCCGCTTACAATGGTGGCATCGTGAACGGAACGGTCAAGTGCCGAGCGGCGCTTCAGGTCTTTCATCGTTGAGACAATCTTGCGCCTTCCCTTCTCGTTGAAGTCGAGAATTGCGAGAGCGGCATCCAGACGCCCAGGAGCCTTGCTCTCGTCGAGGCAATCGAGTAGCTCGCGCACGTCGCTGTGGTGCTTGACGGATGGACGCGGCGCGGGCGTCTGCCTCATGCCTCGCTTGTAGAAGAAATACGAGTCGAGTTGCTCTGTGTGGGAAAGAAGCTGGACGGGGGCCGTCGGGGTGCCGTCTGAGCCTGCTTCCCAGAAGAGGCCCACAAGGAGGTAGTGCATGAAGTAATCGAGCTCGTCGGGCGCTATGGCACAGCGCATCTCGTCGACCCGCTGACGGCGTTTCAGGTAATGGATGAGTTCAGTGGGGCGCTCGACGATCTCGCAGATGAGCTCAAGGTCATGTAGCGAGATCAGCAGCGGTGTCGGGTCACTGGGGAGTATCCCGGCGTCAGTGAGTTGCCACGCCGACGGCGCGACAGACGAGAGGTCTTCGAGCACCACGATCAGCTCGAACGTGTGTGCGATGCCATCCAGGTTGAGCGTCAAGGGTCGGCCACTTCTGTCGGTGATTGTCGGTTGCGTGCTCTCGTCGAGGAGCATCTCGTGGGCGCGCCGTGTCTGCGTAGCGGCTTTGGTGACCTCTTTTTTGAGCCAGTCGCGGAATGAGTCTTGGGCCAAACGTCGGGCAGAGGGGCGCATGCTGGATGCCTTTGCCTCGACAATGAGCAGCGCGGTGTCGACGCGTAGCAGCCCGTCGATCTCACCGTGCTGATCGTCGCGCGCGCCGTGGTAATGGATCTCTTCGTGGGCCCAGTCTGCCCGAAGGGCTTTGGCGAGCGCCGCGGTAGCACGCCGCTCGACCATCGCTCGCCGGTGATGCTCGAATCGCTTAAAGGAGGCTTCGTCATGTTCTTTGAGCGCTTTCTCAACGAACGGACGTAGTGCCCAGATCAGGCTGGGCGCGGACACGCACAGGTAGCGCCCGTGACCGTCCGCGACGATCGGGCGAGCTCGAACGTCCTCAATGTCAATCTGGCCGCTGTGGGACGGCTGCTCGCCGAACTCGATCGAGAAGGCGGACAGGTACGCGCCGGTTTCCTGACCGTCGCAGCCTGCGATCTGTGCGAGATCGCTGGCAGTGAAGCTGAGGGTTTGCCCCAGTTCGTGCCCTGTCCAGGCAACGAGCATCGCGTCGATGCGGTGCTGAGCCTCGGCTGGCTCCATCTCCTGCAGCGTCCGGAGGACTTTGGCGTCTGAGTCGTCGCCCGGGTCCTCCGGCGGATTCTTGACCTTTGCCATCAGCGTCTCGCTGGCTTCACGGGCCTTCGCTCCTCGCTCGTGCAGCCGCTGCAGGCCGGTCTCGATGATTGCGTCCTGCAGAGTCAGCGCGGTGGTGGCCGTGAACCCGCACGCGGCGAGCACGTCCTCTCTCACTGTGTCGTGGTCGAACAGCTCCATGACTGTCGCGCGCTCCTGCCAGTCATAGGACGGGCTCCTGACCGTCAGTCGGTGCGCGATAGCGTTCGCGCGGGTCATAGCGAACGCGTCCGGTGGATCCTGCGTACCTGCGGCGTCGTTCATCAGCCGCAGCGCACGATTTACAAGGAGCTCGCGTAGGAGATCTTCGACGGCCTCGAAATCGAGTTTGCTTCCGTGCTGCTTTCGGTCCCCGGCGCGCGCGGACCGGCGCAGCAATACTGCCGCGGCAAGCTCAACGGCAGCGGCGATCCCCTTGTGCTCCCACTCCTTGTACGTCTCCGGGTTGACGATCGAGTTCGAGAGCCACAGGTAGCCGAGGACCTCGAACGCGTCGTGCGGCGCGAACATCTCCGCCAGCCGCGCGATGTCGCTCTCATACCGCTCGGGGAAGCCATCGAACATTTCGCGGGTGGCTTCGCGGAACTGCTCGATCTCCGGCGAACTCTGATCGAGAGTAGTGACCATATTGCGTCCGTAACGCTCAAGTCGCAGCGGCCCGTAGCTGGTGGACTCATACGGAATGCGCTTGGCCCCTTTGGCCTGACGCTTCTTCTTGCGGCGTTGGTCGCCTCGTTTGCCCATAGCTCTTACGCCAATAACCATGCTAGACCCGCATAGCCAAAACCAACGAAGGCCGCTTCACCCCTCGGCGCCGCCCGACGCGGCGCCGAGGGGTGTCGGGTGCGAGCGAAATCAAACAGTCACGGCCTGGTTCGACTTTGCGATCAGCCCGCGGATCATGCCGACGAGCCGGTCGGCGCCGTACCGGCCCGTGTACTGCGAAGCGGCCGAGGCGGAACGCCAGAACTCGGCGCCGTCGATTGTCCGCTCCTCTCCCGTCGTCGGATCGATCACCATGCCGGAGAGCTGCGGCAGGTCCGCGAGGAGTTGCTCGTAGTGATCAGGGTCGGAAAGGCGCCCGCCGCGCTGGATGATGATCGGCAGGCAGTCGGCCAGGACGCGGTGCATGACATTCACTCCGGCGGCCTTGAACAGCACCCAATCGCCAGGTTGCTCGATTGGGTCGAACGGCGTCGGCAGGAGCCGCTCCACGGCCGTCCATAGCGCGTCGATGATCCGTGCCCACTCGTCGGCCGTCAGGGTGCGCGGGATCTGCGCCGAGATGAGCGGCCCGACGCTGTTGATGAACTGCGACACGGCGATCGAGGTGTCCTTCGATGACGGTTCGTTTGGGCGGCGGATGCGCTTGATCCAAGGACTTCCGTTCGACACGAGTGCTTCGTACACCGCTGCGCCGGCGAGAACATTGGCCTTGTTCTTCCGCTCGCTGAGATACTCGGCCTCCGCGTCGTCCTGCTTCGCCATCCGCTGGAGAAGTTCGGCCGTCAGATCAGTCGGAACGTTCTTCGCCTGGCTATTGATGTAGAAGAACTGCTTGATCTCCTCAGTTCGCGGAAAGCCCAGCATGATCTTCATCGGGACTGGGAAATCCTCGCCGAGCCGGCGTCGGTCGAGCAGGAGGCGGACGGCGCCTGCACGGTGCTGGCCATCGACGATGTTTGCAACGGCGTCGTCCGTAAGGAGTAGCGTCGCGGTCGCCGTCGCGTTGCCCCCCTCGCGCATCGCGTGTTCGACCCGAGCCCGGTCGGCCTCGTTCGCGAAGCTCACCTGCACGGTTGACGGGAACCCTCCATCCTCGCCGACCGCCGCCGCGACCGGCTCCTCGAAGCTGTCGTCTACGGGGCGGATGTTCGCGATGATCGGATTGGGCATAAGGCCCCTCCGATCCTCGAACTCGCGTCCCTGGCGCTTCTCGATCCCTTCGCCGTAAAAGGCGGCAGCCTGGGTGATCCGCGATGTCGACGGGCGCCGCTGATAACCATTGCCCGAGTCGTTGCCGAGCTCGGGGTCGTATGTGTCAACGGCGGAGGCGGCCTCCAATTGCGCAGGCGTGAGCGTCGTCGATGCCATCGCCTGGCCGCGCTGAACCTCGATCAATGCTGGAGTCTCAATAGTGCTCATAGCTTCCCTTCGATAATTGTTGGGCGTCGACGGATTATGTCGACGGCCGAGAGTCTACCACATCTGTCGACAGGATTCGTCGACGGCCATAATAGGTGCTGCGCGCACCAAGCCCGACGAGTGATCATCTGCTTGCTGGACCCCGATGATCGCGGCCGTCAACGAGTGAGCCGAGACCAAGCTGGCTCCGATGTGCCAGCGAGGGAGTAGCCCGACCAAGCGCCCACAGCCGGCGCAGCCAGCGGCGATCTGAACAGTTGCGTCACGTCAAACGGGATCGCCGTGCCCGCTATCAACGCCTGGTTTGCGCACAGAGCAGTTTCGCCTATCCAACCGGGAACGGACCGACGACCTCCTGCCCGCAAACCGCCGAATCCCAGATTCCCCATAAAATAAGGCCCGAGGTGGTACTCACGTGCGGTACTCTGCGGCAAAGGCGGGCACCACGCGAGCGCTGTCTGCGATCCAAAACCAGCTAGTTTCCAGGCGATTCCTCCAATGGAGCCAACCGAAGTCAATGCGAACCGCTTGGCGCAGTTGCCGGGCGGTGTGCTTTCGCTTGATGAAGGGTTGGGATGACGTAGCTCCGTATCAGGCATGACGGAGCGGGCGTCACCCGAGGAGTGACGACAGCCACTTGAAGCATCAGCGTCTAGCCCTGCAAGACGCAGGACAGCAAGCGCCACTGCGGCATCGGTGGGTCCAAGATGCGGGACTTGGTTTCCGCCAACAGGCCGTCTCAGGCGTCCTTCGGGGCTTTGCTGTTCTGGGCTAGTAGGTCCATTCGTAGACGTCGCGCCCGTCCTCTTGGCGTGTTGGTTGAACGATCTCGCCGCCTGCCTCCACCCTGAACTCGCCTGGCCCGGTGACACCCCCGCCTTGTCGCCCACGCAGTATGAACAGGCCCTCGTTGTGGACCGAACCGGCAGCCGTGCCGGTTCGGTCAACCACGACGGAGCCGAAGTTGGTGGTGGAGCCCTGCACTGCTCCCGTGATGAGCGCCGAACCACCCTGATCGACGTGCAACGAGCCCTGTAGGGTCCCGGTGAGCTCGACCGCCGCCCCCTCCTCAATCGCTAGCGAGCCTTGAACGGTTCCGCTCACGAAGAGTGTTGCTCCCCGCTGCACATGTACGCCGCCCTGGTGCGTGCCTGTTAGCTGCCGATCAGCGTCCACTACCAAGCGCGGACGAAGTACGCCGTCAAAATTGTCCAGTGGATATGAGCTCATGCCTACAGGATCGCACGTGGCAGCGTTGGAAAGACCACAGGGGCACGCGTTACCTGAGCTTGGGCGCCACCCCGATTTGGCGAAACCTAGGTAAGTGTTGCGAGCTCCTCCCGTAGTGCGTCAAGCGCCTCGATGGTCCTAGCACTTATTGTGCTCCACGCTTCGGGCCATGACGCGGGCGGATATCCGATCCCTAGGGCGGACAGGGCCATCGCACCCTTGCCGCCGGCAGGGCCATGCTGGCCGGCATCTCGCACAGCTATGACGTTATGCAGAACTGCGATTGCTCCCTGGATGCGCGCTTGGGATTCAGGCAGAAGTGCCAATAGTTGACCTTCGAGGGGCGCCAGTGGCTTATCGCGTTCTCGCTTGGGTTTCTTGCTAGCCACCGTCTCGGTGGGCGGCAGCTTAAAGCTACGCAGAATGTCGCCAAGACCACTCAGCCTCGACTCGAACTCGGCGGCGGTGTTGGCCTCAAACGCAAGCTGAGCCGTCCGTTGCGCGCTGTGAAGTTGAAACAGATGGCCAGCGCCTGGCTGCGCAAGACGCCACACGGTGTCCAGATAGTCGATCGCGGCGACAAGACCCAACGGCGAAGGTGCGGCGGGCGGAACGGCGACTTGGGGAATCGTCAGCATTTCGACTACGCGGTCGAGATAGTCCCGAATGTTGGCGACCCCTACGAACCGAAGGACCCCTCTGGGGATACGTCCCGACCATCGGCCCTCGCCCCGCTGTTGAATCACTGTCCAGGTTGGCGGCTCTCGATCCAGAAGGTCACCAAGTAGGTCCGGCTCCAACCCACCCTTCAGCCGGAAGAACGGGGCTAGAGCCTCGGCCATATCCTGGCTCGAGATCTCGAAGGACCGTGCCGAGTTCGCGGAGCGCGGCTCGTCACGACGGCGCGTAGCCATGATCTCGAGCATCCCAAGGAACATGGTCGAGAGGTCAGTCCGCATGCGTCCCATGACTTCCGCCTGAAAAAGACCGAGCATAGTTAGCGCGATGGGCTTGTCCGGCTGCGGCCTTTGCTGTCTCGGCAGTGCGACCGCGTAATACCCCTGCGGGTGCGCCAGCAGGGTCTGCAACTCAGTCCAGGCGTCTATGCCATCGCTGTCAAAGCGCCCCTCAACATAGTCGAACACTGGCCATTGGTTACCGCTGTTGACAAACGCTTCAGCGATGTATTCCAACACCTTGAGCTGCGTGGGAGTCGGTTCTTCCAGCAAGGCGGCTGCGTCGAATGGCCGGTGGTGGAGTTGCACACCCACGCTCTCATCGTCGCATGTATGCATCGGCGTCGGGCTCCGGCCTTGCGCCATGCAAGGGCCTTGACTCCGCGCACCCTCATCCCAGCAGCGCTCAAGGTCGGGGGCGGCGAGTCGGAGGCGATGCCTGATCGCGGCCGCTCTCAGGATGGCTCTTGCGATCTGGCGCGAGTTTCTGCTCTGATCGCTTTGCGTCGGTGGCTGGCGGGCAAATGTCGCTTGACGAAGCGGGATAAGCCGGAGCCACTGCGTGTGGGCGGCCTTAGCATGCTGCTGGCGATGAGCTGTCTGCGACGCTAGTCTTTGTCACGAAATGGCCGTGACGTTTGACATAGGCGGGCAGCGGAGCGTGCTCTCGGGGCCACTGGCCGAACTCATTGCTGAGAACCTGCACAACTTCTCGCTCGGCCCGTCGCACCGCTACTACCGTGACGTGGAGATGCTGGCGCGAGCAGGCATCGACCCCGAGTGGACAGAAGGCGCGAGAGCGCTCGCGGAGGTCATGGAGGATGCGCTGGTGGGTCGCCACGACGGCCCGATCCCGCTCGACCCTCGCGGCAAGGCGGCGAGAGCGCTGCTCCGAGCAGTCAGCATCACCGGACCGGCGAGCTGGGACGCGACGAGCGAGCACGCGCGCATTGTCAACGTGCTGCGTGACGCCGGCACTAGGTAGAGGCAGAGGCGGATGCACGACCTGGGCGGAAGGCCGCATGACCGGCTACACGGGCACCTTGAAGCTCAAGGCGGTATGGACGAGCGACAAGAGCCCAAACCATGCCGCGATGGTTCATTGTGGAGATTCAGACGGGGAATCCTCATCCGCGACAGCCTATGGACGGCTTTGCAACACGCGAGGAAGCAGTGGACTTTCACCAGACCATTCTGGGCAGCGACCCTCGCTATGGGGTCTCTGCCATTGAAGGCTAGCCCTGCGCGGGCACATTTGACAGGGATGCCACGCTATCCCTTGCTCTACCGCTGTCTCGTGTGCGACCAGGAATGGGACGTGCTCCCCTCGACATGGCCGGATGACCGTGACCTCCTTGAGTTCCTAGAGGAGCACCCCACGTATGTGCCTCCCTGCGGTCATCCACCGGACCCCGATAATCTGAGTGTCGGCGTTAGCTTCCCACCAGCGCGTGGGGCTCAGGCCGAGTGCCGATCCCGTCCACGTAGTACGTCGTGACGACGCACTCCTGAACAGTCGAGGACGCACCTCGCGGTCCCGGTGTGCGGTCGAACTATTGGGCTTTTGATGCGGCGCTGGGTGGTTTGGCGCTCGATGCTGCATCCGACGGTGCCGGCGGCGGGCGCATCGGGCTCGCCTCTGCCTTGATCGGACCTGCACCGCCCGTGAGGGCTTTCCGCGGAGAGCCAGGTGCCCAGCCCTCCTGTAGTTCGCGCTCTTGTGGGTCTTTGCCCGCCATCGTCATGCGTTGCTAGAAGGCTGAGGCAGCGGGGCGGGCTGTGCCGGGGGTTTAGCACTCGACGCCGAGTCGCTTGGCGCAGGGGGCGGCTGCAGGGGGCTCGGCGCGGCGTTTTGGGGCTGATAGCCGCCTCGCTTTTCAACGGGAGGCAGTGCATCGGGTCGAGGCATATCGTTCATGGTAGCGGTTGACCGGGCGACTTCTGCTCGCCGTCCGTCTCATCTGATGGACGCTCGTAGAACTCAATCGAGGCAATCTCATCCCGCGCGACCCAGAGTCCTGTGGTGCCTTGCGCCGCTCCCGTGAACCAGTCATTCTCAGGGTCGATCGACCATCGCTCCGAGATGAACAAATCCTGGGCGTGCTCGGAATAGCCCGCAAGGCTGCCGTCGCCGAAGTAGCCGCCGACAACTCGGCCATCCTTCAACGTGACGCGCAGCATCGGGGATCCCTCGCGGCTGAACGCTTCATTCCAGCCTGAGCTGACGCTGTGCGAAGGCGAAACGCCGATGAACTTCAACACGCAGGGCCGTACCTTGCGGGAGCTGCGCCACCACAGCCCAATCGTGGCGATCGCCGCAGGTAGAGCGAGCGCGATGATTCCCGCAGCCGCCAGGTCTTCTGCCAGCGACTTTTCTCCGTGGTAGAACTCGACCACATCCGCCTTGTGCACGCCCGTCAGCGCGGCGCCCGCAAACACGATCGCGTAGATGAGCGCGCTGTAGTACAGAGCGTTCAACAGCCGCTCGAACTGGGTGTCTTCGCCACGCACCGCGAACATCCGCTCACGGAGCAACAAGGTCACGAATCCTGGCAGTACGAATACCGCGAGAATCAGGAGCGCGGTGCCAGTCTCGGGTGTCATCGGCTCTGCTTGTAGCAGCGCCTACGGACGCTTTGCCAGGCCCGACTAGATTGCCAGCTCGACAGCCGAATGGGCAATGGTCGTGAAGCGCACGAATAGGCGAGCAGAACTTCCGCCGCTGGCTCTGCTCTGATCGCGGCCAAGTCAAGACAACCGAGTGGCCGGACGGGTGTTAGAGCACCCGCCCGGCCGTGTAGCGCCGAAGATCATGCCTTCGATGCCACCAGGCCACCGTAGCTCTCGGGGGAGACGGTCCTGCGACGCGCCGTGCGTGTGCTTTTCGGTGCCCGAAAGGAGCCGCAATGAGCAGGAGAAGCACCGTAGAGCTACCGGAGTCGGCCCGGCGATTCCACGAGCTGTACCGCTCGGACCTAACCGCAGTTGAGCCAGTCTCGGATGCGCAGGTACTCGCGGCGATCGACCGCGCCGAAGCGCACGACCGCAACCAAGTGCCCGACGCTGCCCGGTGGGACGTTGCCGCGCATTTGGGCTTCGTTCACAACTCGTGGACGACACGGCAGCTTCGGCCGCAGATGGATGCACTCAGGTCGGCTGGCCGTATCCGCGACGTTCGCCGTCTTGGCCTTGATTTGGTTGCGTTGACGAGCACCGGACGGCGGGCACTCGGGCAGGCGCGTAGCGCCGGGGAGGTTTCTCTGCCTGAGTCTCCGCAGCATCGGATTTGGCGGCACTCACGCACGGTGGCGGGCGATCGGATCGACGGGTTCCGCGAAGCGCTCCGAGCGTCCGTGACCGAGCTTGGTGCGCTGCTCGACGCGGGGCAGACACCCTCAGATGCGTGGTTTACGTTCGGCAAGCGGCTGAGCGCTGAGTGCAAGCGTCTCGGGTCCGCCACATACTGTCTATCCGAGTGGGCTGAGCCCGACGACGCGACTGCTGACGTTGACAAGGTTCTAGGCCGGCGCAATGTCTGGCAATGGGACCGGCAATGAAAATGTGAAAGCGCTTGCTTTCACATGATGTGCGCTTGTGGACTGAGGGTTCCCTGGGAGGTACAAGGCGGGGATGCACTCCCCTGTGCCAGTGCTTCTCAGGCGACTCTTTGCTCGCTGCTCCTCCCGGTATCCCGGTGATACCTGCCGGGACCCGTTGGTTGGGGACCAACTGAGGGACCAACTGCGAGACCAACCGGCCTCGGTATGGGCAGTGGATTCCCGTTGCCACTGCGAGGGATTTCTGCGGTTCAGCGTTTTGACATCTCTATCACGACCCTATCCGGGGCTTCGCGGGGTTTGTTCTGAGTTCGCGCCGTGGTTCGCACTACGGTTCGCGCTGCGCTTCGTGCTGTGCTTCACACTGCGGTTCGCAGTCACCACCTGCGGAGCCTCTTGTGTTGCTGATGGCTGTGCGGGATTCCGACAGTCACGCGATTTTGAGATCTCTATTCCAACCGAGGGTGATCGCGCAGTTGCTTCGCTCGCGGCGCGCACGGGTCGTGTCGTCGTGGCTCGTCGTCGGCTTTCCCGAATCTCGCGGCGTGTCGTGCCCGTACCCGCCTCGCCTGCGCACCGGACAGCCGACCGTCTCGGCCGACGCTGGCGCCAACCCACCACGACCCGGCAGCGAGCAGCGTGAGCGGCCGGGTCCGCGCGCCACGCGCAAGCACGGATGCTGCTCGTAGGTCGCGTCGCCCGGCGTGCGTCCGCGCAGACGATCGTCCGCTGCGGCTGCTTCCGGGCAAGACACGGGCGATGACCAGCGGCGAGGAACAGCAACTCGTGGATGCGTTGGCTGAGCTGTTGGCGGTGTGGCTGGCCGCGCATCCAGACCGGCTGCCCGACAGCTTGAGATCACGGCTGAAACGTGATCTCTTGGTGGGCACCCGAACCGAGGAGCAACCATGAGCCGATCCCTTGCCGCCGCGCCTGCGCAAGCCGAGAACACCGAGCGGGTGCGCGTGGCGACATACACGCGTATCTCGACCGATGAGGAGCGCCAGCCCAACTCGCTAGAGGCACAGCGCGTGCGGCTCGATGCGTTCGTGTCCAGCCAGCCGGAGTGGGGGATCGAGCGGCGCTATGAGGACCAGTTCACCGGGACCGTGATCGACCGGCCCGCACTCGCCCGCCTCCTCCGGGACGCAAAGCTCGGCAGGTTCGATGTGCTGCTCGTCTACCGCGTAGATCGCCTCGCCCGGTCGATCCGTGGGCTTGCGCAGATCATTGACGAGCTTGACCAGGCTGGTGTGATCTTCCGCTCCGCGACCGAGCCGTTCGACACCGGCACCCCGGCCGGCAGGATGATGGTGCAGATGCTCGGCGTGTTCGCCGAGTTCGAGCGTGCGCTGATCGTGGAGCGCATCACTGCCGGGCTGGAGCGCAAGGCCGCTCGTGGCGGCTGGTGTGGCGGTCAGCGCCCTTACGGATTGCACCGGCCCGACAAGCAGGACTACCTCTTGCGTCACCCGACTGAGGCGCCGCTGGTGCCGGTGATCTTCGACCAGTACGTAAACCGCAAGGCCGGCTCGTCAGCTCTCGCGGCATGGCTGAACGATCAGGGGTACAGGACGAAGAACGGCAGGCTGTGGAGTTCAGCGAGCGTGATAACCGTCCTGCGCAACCGGGCGTATCTCGGCGAGATCTACTACCGGGGCAACTGGTATCCGGCGCCGCACGACCCGCTCATAACGACGGACCTGTTCGACCGGGCGCAAGCGATACTCACCGAGCGTTGCGAGGATCGCTCTCGGCGGGCGTCAAACCCCGCCGAGTACCTGCTCACCGGCCGGATACGTTGCGGACGCTGCGGGCAAGCCTATGTCGGGACGGCCGCTCACGGGCGCAACGGGCGCTACACCTACTACACCTGTTTCACCCGCGCACGGTACGGCACCAAGCACTGCGCGAACGACCGGCTTCCGGCCGAGCAGCTAGAGCAAGCCGTCACCCGCCGACTGTGGAAGGTGCTCGACGACCACGACCTGATCGACCGTGCGATCACCGACGCATACGAGCGCGTGATCCAGCTTGACGACGAGCAACAAGGCGAGGTAACGGCTGTGCAGCGCAAGCTCACAGAGACCCGTGCGGCGATGGACCGCTACTTCCGCGCGTTCGAGGCCGGCACGATGCCCGAGGACACCTGCGCCCCACGCATAGCTGCGCTCTCCGAGGAAGCGAAGGCGCTCGAAGCCCGCGCCGCTGAACTCGCCGCGCATGAGAACGACGAGCAGCCCGAGCGCGCCACACCCGCTGAACTCGACAGTCTCCGCAGCACACTACGCGCCGCGCTCAACGAAAGCACACCCACAGACGCCAAGACCGCGCTCCACACCCTGATCGACCAAATCCGCGTAGACGCCCGCGACCACATCGAACCAACGTTCCGCATACCAGCGGTTCGCATTGACTACGACTACATGGAGCCAACCGGGATCGAACCGGTGACCTCCTGCTTGCAAAGCAGGCGCTCTCCCAGCTGAGCTATGGCCCCTTAGCTCCCGAGTTTAGGGGAACGCCTGCGGCGCGAAGGGTCGCGCCGCCCTGGAGACCCGCACCGCCCTATTCGAACGAAAGCCGCCCCTGCCCAGGAACGTCCTCCGGATCCGGCTCGACCCCCGCGTCTCGCTCGTGCGCGACCTCCCACTCCAGCGGCTCCTCCTCGGGTATCTCGCCTCGATATGCCGCCGGCACCGGTCCGTCAAGGGTCGGGCCGACCGGCGACGCGCCGTCGGCGGCGTCGGGGTCTTCCTCCATCACCGCCTGCATGTCGAGCTCAGCCGTCTCCTGGCCCATCGGCGAGAGATCGGCCAGGCGCTCATCCCCGTGATGGTGGTCCTCGGCCGGCGCACCCATGCCTGGTGCCGGCTCGAACCCCGCAGCGTCCGTCCCTCCCTGCTCCGCGTGCCCGCCGTTGTCGTCCACGCCCGCGTGCTCGTCTCCGAACACAGGCGCCAGCGCCTCGCGCTCCTCACGCGCGACAGCACCCGGATCGGCGCCCCTGCGGCGCTTGAGCTCCAAGTGTTCGCGTATGGCTTCGTCGAGCAGTCCCATCGCGCTTCCAAACCATACTGCGCTCGCCGCGAGTCGTTCTGCGACTACACTTCTCAGGCCGTTCGCGTCGCCGCCCGCCTGCGCGCACGGGGCTATAGCTCAGTTGGGAGAGCGCCTGGATCGCACCCAGGAGGTCGGGGGTTCGAGTCCCCCTAGCTCCACCATAACGTCGCTAATCGAACCGACGGCCAAAGGCTCCCGTTCCTCCCGTAGGACGGGGGCCTTTGCGCCTTCGCGGCCCGTTTCGGCCCTGGCTATGGCCAGCGCTAGGTCTGGCGCGCTTGCCGGGACGGCGCGTATGGCGTCGTATAGGGCGCGGATCTCGGCGAATGGCGCGGCGAGATCGGCCTCGGTGATGGCCTCGTCGCTGACATAAAGCGCCTTGAAGAGAGCCTGGTTGATGAGCCGGCGTATGGTGTCGTTGCCGCGTAGGTAGAGGTCGTGGAGGTCTTCGCCGATGATTTCCAGCGCGAGGTCGAGCGTTGTGAGGGCATCGTCGAAGTTGAGGCTTACGCGGGCGATGAGATCCTCGGCGTCTTGGCGTCGGCGGCGTAGGCGGGTCTGCTCCTCGTCGAAGAGCTCGCCGCTGATGCGGTCTTCGTAGTGCATGGTCAGGAGCTTGCGCTCTTGCTCTTTGACTTCCTCGAGGACGCCCCGGCAGCGATCAACCTCCTGTTGGGCTGTCGCGACGCGCTTGCCGAGGCTGATCGTGACGGTCTGGCGAATGTTCTCGCGTTCGGCCTCGCTGAGCGGCACAGTCGCGTAGTGGTCCTCGATCGCGGCCTCTACGAGGTCGACGGGCTGGTAGCGCTGCGGGCACTCGCCGCGCTGGTTGCGCGGACAAACGAAGTACTCGTAGTGGCCGCCGTTGCCTTTGTTGCGGGAGTAGACGAGACGGCTGCCGCAGGTGCCGCAGCGGATGGTGCCCTTGAGGTAGTGCTGGTGCTTGCGGTCGCGCTCGCCGGATAGCCCGTGCGCTTTGAGGACGGCCTGAACTTGGTCGAACAGGTCTTGGCTGACGAGCGGCTCGTGCCGTCCGGGGTACTGTTTGCCGCGGTAGGAGACGACGCCGGTGTAGTAGGGGCAGGAAAGCATGTTGTGGACGCCGTTGAGGCTCAATGGCTGCGGCGCGCGAACGCGAGTCCCGCGTGAGAGCAGGCCGCGAGCCTCCAGCAGGGTGATCATGTCGATGAGGCTGTAGAGGCCGGTGGCGTAGGTCTCGAACGCCCAGCGAACGATAGGGCCACGCACGGGGTCGACGATGACCGTGCGGACCTCGCCGCCCTCGGGGAGCTGCTCGCGGATGTTCAGATAGCCCAGCCGTGCGCGTCCCGGCGTGCCGCCGCGCTTGGCCTTCTCGGTCGATCCCTTGAGCACCTCGTTGGCGAGGTTGCGGCTGTAGTACTCGGCGAAGCTGGCCAACATGCCGTGCATCAGCCGGCCGGCTGGGGTCTGATCGATGTTCTCCGTGGCGCTGATCAGCCGTGCGCCGGCAAGCTCGATCTCGAACAGCATGTTTGCGTCATCGCGGCGGTTGCGGGCGAACCGATCGACCTTCCAGAGGATCACGTAGTCGATGTCGCGCTGCTCTTTGATGCGCCGGAGCATGGCGTTCAATGCGGGCCGCTGGTTGGTCTTGGCTGACTCGGCCCGCTCGATGTACTCATCGACGACGACAGCGTCGTTCTGAGCGGCCGTCTGCTCACAGCGCTCCCGCTGTGCAGCGATGGACAGGCCATCATCGTCGTAGTCAGTCTCTAGTTGCCCGCGCGAGCTGACGCGCAGATAGATCACGGCCCGCTTGACGGCGGCCCCTGGTTCAGTAGCGGATTGCTCAGTGAGCGTTAGTGTCATAGCTCGCTCCTCCTTGTCCGGTTGTCTTTGCTGTGCGGCTGCCATTGGCAGTACGAGCGATGCAGCCATCGTTTGGGGTGTTGGCGCAGTCCGAGTGTGTGCAGTCGATGCGAGACGGCTTCGACCGGCACCTGGTAGCGCTCGGCGAGCGCAGTCAGGTCGCGGTGGCCGGCTTCCCAGTCGGCGCGGAGCCACGGTGCGGGCATCAACACGCTCAGGGCGAAGTCGGTGCAGAGCGCTTCGTTGCTGGTGTGGCTGCCGGCCTGGCGCAGCTTGGTGGTGTGGCCGCCGTCGATGATGTGTTTCAGTTCGTGCAGCAGCGTCACGCGCCGTTCGGCCAGCGGCAGGCTGCTGTCGATGAGGATGTCGCCGCCACGGCCACTCGGCTTGCTGGCGCCCAACAGTCCTTTGACGGGCATCTGCGCCAGCGGGTAGATGTTCACGCCGGCGAGGTCGCTGACGATCCGCTCGGGGACCGGCGGGGCAGTGATGCCTGCCTCTGCGAGCAGAAGCTTAGCCTGCTGCTCGGCGATCCAGCGTGCCTCGCGGCGGGATATAGACCATGCCGGGCTGAGGGCACGCAAGCGCTTAACCAAGCGGGTCGTCTGTGGCCCGCTCGTACCCACCCGTGCGAGGTGCATTAGTCGGCGATTCCTTCGCTGGGGTCGGGACGATCGCGTCGAATCCGATCGAACAGCTCCTCGATCTGCCTGATTTCCTCTGGCGTCAGCTGATACTTCGCTCGAAAGTAGGTGCGGATCGGCGGCAGCTCGCCCGAGATCTGTCCGCGGGTGATGCGGTCGATCCGCTCTGGTGGTATGCCGAGCACGTCGGCCACTTTGGTTAGTTTGCTCGGTGGCGGTGCCTTCGCCTTGCCGCGCTCCAGGCGAGCCAGCCAGGTGTAGGTCACGCCACTCAGCTCGTCCAGGGCGCGCAGCGATAGTTTCTTGCTGCGGCGGGCCTGCTTGAAGAGTCGCCCGAGTTCCCGTGCTTGTACTTCTGTCATTCATAGTTCCTGTTTACTACCTCCATTGTAATACTTAATGTGACAAATGTTAACTGTCTATCTTAAAACCACCGTGGCGTCATGTAACCATTACCGCTTTCTTCCCATATTTTACGGGTGTTACTTGGTGTGGTGGTAGGTGTGGGTGGCTCAAATCAATTGATTTGAAATGAGCCACCCGTTACCCCATCTTGTCTTTGCAGTAGCCTCCTCGGCTAGGTCGCTGGCTCCAGCAAGGCGATCTTCTCCGTGATGGCAGCCTTGCGCTCATCGGCGCTGGCCTGCATCGCCTCGTACTCGGCTTGAGCCTCTGTGGCTCGTTCTTTGGCGACCTCGATCTCAGCATCAATGCTGTCAATCGCTCGCCGTAGCGTCGCGATTGCTGACTCGACTGCTGTCTCGCTGGTCGTCTCGCGTCGCCTGGTGCGACGAGTCCCGCTACCGCTTGCGGTAGGGGGAGTACCACCGTTGTCCAGCACACGCTTGTGCTGGTAGTAGGCGCCGCGCAGGCTGTCGACCGGCTGGTCGTACTGCTCGGCGAGCGTCTTGAAGGCGTCAGCCTTCTTGACCTCGCCCGAGGCAATCATCGCCTCGACCTTCTCGTAGATCTCTTGTGCCTTGGTCATCGCCAGGCATCTCCTTTGTTTGGGTTGGATGGGGTTTGCGGCATGCACGACGACGCACTCGGTTTTCACCGTGGTCGTTATGCACGCCGCGCAGCCATCCAGCCCGCGGCGCCAACGTCTCATTTCCGGGCCTCCGTGCTCCAGTGCTCGATCCGCGCGCAGGCCACCGGCACATAACGCTCGTCACGTTCGATCCCGATAAACCGCTGACCCTCAAGCGCGCAAGCCGCGCCGGTAGAGCCGCTGCCGGTGAACGGGTCGAGCACCGTACCCCCCGGTGGGCAGACCAGCCGGGTAATCCAGCGCATCAGCTCCAGCGGCTTGACGGTCGGATGGGTGTTGCGCACCAGCCGCACCGAGCCGTCGCCGCGCGGGTAGATCGGCACCTCGCATAGCGGCAGCGCCTCACAGCCGGCCTCGCGCTCTGCGCGACTGGCCTTCGCTGTGTAGAACAGGCGACTGATCTCCCGGCCGGGGCGAGGCTCGATGTCGATCAGCGCCACCGGACAGTCCGGCCGGCAGGCTCCCGGCCGACAGCGCGAGTCGTGCGAGAGCGCAACATTCGCCGGCCAGAATCCCCGTTCACCCTCTCGGCGCGGCACGCGCGCTGCGTCGATTTGGAGCGCCCCGGTGCCGTGAAGCGCGAGGTTCGCATCGAGTGTGCCTTTGAGCGGTTTGCGGGCCAGCAGCACCGGCTCGTAGGCCGGTTTCAGCGTGCCGCCGAGCCCATCGCCCCGGTGGTGGGATTTCGGGACGCCGTTGGCGTATAGCCACAGCAGCTGGTCGCGCACCTCAAAGCCGGCGTCCTCTATACCAGCGACCAGCCGGTGAAAAGTGCGCGGCGTCCCGAACGCCGCCAACCAGCCACCCGGCTTGAGTACCCGCAGTGCCTCAGCCGCCCATGCGCTCGTCCACTGCTGAAACGTCGCCGCGTCGGTCAGTCTGCCGCTGTCCCACGCCTCACCGGCGAAGCCGATGCCATACGGCGGGTCGGTGACGACCGCCTCCACCGAACCCTCGGGCAGCTCAGGCATGAGCGTCAGACAGTCGGCGTGCAGCAGCAGCCAGCGCGCCGCATCCCCGTACATCACCGGCCTGCCGGTAGCCAACCCGCTCACGACGGTGCTCCAGCCGTGAGGTCGGTTGCCAGGCCGCCGAGCGCTGCCAGCGCCTGCGCGCGGGTTGCGACCGTGAACAGCCTCCTGGTCTGCTCGGGCATCCCCTGGTGGATGTCACTCAGCAGCGCCATCCGCTGGGCGTCGGGCACGATCCACAGCACGCTGGGAAAGACGCCCGTGTTGGCCTGCTCAACGCCGGCCCGGAAATACTCGCGGTAGGCGTGATGCTGCCGCGTCAACTGACCGCGACGCTCGGAGCCCAGGTCCACCTCAATGAAGAACGAGTCCTCGAACTCGCCGACACCGAGGCGAATGTAGGCATCGGGCTTGAGCACCCCAGCCGCACCGCCGAGACGGCTATAGCGCCGCCAGCAAGCCGGCTCCGCGTCGAAGGCCAGCAGCTCCACCCGGCCCGCCCGCTCGGCTGCTCGCAGCTGCACATACAGGTCGCTGACCGCCAGCGTGTGCGCTGTCCATATCGCACTCGGCTCATAGGCGCTGCGCGAGCGCGGTAGACCCTCGCCAGCCCAGTAGGCAATCATCCGGCGCCCAGCCGGGCCGAGCGCATACACCCACGACGAGGAACCACCACCAGCGCCACCACGGCGGCGCTCCAGGCGATCGAGTACCCGCTCCTCAACCAGCCGGCCCAGCACCCGTCGGGCACGGCGGGCACGAGTAGACGGATTGGGAACTGACTCGAAAAATAGATCGACGAGTTGCCCACCGCTGACCAAGGACAGGCGAGCGATCGTCTCCACGATCTGGCGATCACGGAGCGGCAGACCATCGGCCAAGGCCACCAGCCGGGCCACACTGACGCGCCTCACGTCCGGCCCCCGGTAAGGAGCGACAACTGCACAGCTACAGCGGAGAGAGCCCCTGGCGTTATTCGCCAGAAACGCCCGTCCCATAGGGACGTATGGCGCTCCTGACTCGAGGCGATCGGCGCAGCGAGCGGCGCACCACTAACCAGTAGGCAGCGGCTCATGGTGCCTGCCTCCGGCGCCGACGCAGGGGCACCTCATCGCTCTCGACGGCGGTCGGATCGTCGCTCAGGCCGTGGCGGGCGAGTAGCGCCTCATCAATGTCACGAGGGTCGCGGCCGTAGCGATCGGCCGACTCCCGTCGCACTTCCTCGGGGTCGCTGATCGGCTCGCTCGGTGGCAGCGTGCGGCCGGTGACCGGCGGGCTGACATCGCCCGGACCGAGGCCGATACGCGCCGCCATCTCAAAGCGTCCAAGCGCTTGCAGCTCCTCCGGGGTCACACCTGGCAGCTCACGCGCCAGCAGCCTCGCGTCATCGTGGTTCTGGCGAAACGCCACAAGCGTCGCCGCGTTCGTCAATGCCGCCTGCGAAAGCTCTGTCGGTAGTTGCGTCAGGCTTTGCGCGGCGAGTGTCAGTCCGACGCCGAGACCGCGAGCCAGCTCGAATAGCGAGTCCAGCGGCACCGGAATGTCCGTAAAGACCTTCGGCTCATCGACATAGACATGGAACGGGCGGCGCCTGTCGGCCGGGACCAGCGTGCGAGCCTGCACACCCTGAAACAGTTCGTTGATAACCAGCGCTGCGAGCAGCCTCGAGGCCGGCGAGCCGATCCTCCCCGGCGACAGCGAGACAATCACCACCCGCCCGCTGCGCAGCACTTCGCGCATGTCCCACTTCGGTTCAGCCTGCGCCAGTACCGAGCGCACCACCCGCCGGCCGACCAGCTCGTTGACCTTGTTCATCGGCGACCCAAGCTGCTGGGCGCGGCCCTCCGGGCTCATCGCCTCGAACTGCGCCCACGTCGCTTTGAGCAGCGGGTCTTGCAGACGTCCCGTCAGGCGCCTGCGAAACACATCCGACGAGAACAGAAAGGGCAGATCGGACAGCGTGGCCGAGCGGTCGTGCGCCAGCGTCACCAGCCCGGCCCGCAGCCACTTGTCTGAGCGCACGCCCCACGAGTCGGCGAAGATCGAGCGGAACATGCCGAGCACCAGATCGCCCGACAGCTCCGGGTCGCCATCGCTGAACACCCGCAGCCCAGGCACTGGACCCGGACGAGCAGGGTCAAGCACGATCACGTCACCGCCGCGACGGGCGGGCACCAGCCGCAGGATCTCATCGGCCAGGTCTCCCTTGCCGTCCAGCACCAGGCAGCCGCGACCGGCCACCAAATCTTGAGCGACGAGCGAGGCCAGCAACACCGACTTCCCACCGCCCGAGGGAGAGCAAATAAGGCTGTGTGACAGGCCACCGATTACCGGCTGACGCAGCGCCCGCGTCTCCATGCCCGGCCACGTCGAATAGGCCCACAGCCGACCGCCGGTACGCGGAATCTGCGCCGAGGGAATCAGCTGGGGAGACACACCGAGCACCAGGCCCGGCACCCGCGGCGCATCGATCGGCCAACCAACCAAGCCCAGCAGCTCTGCCGGCGAAAACCGACTGCCGCCAGTGAGCGGGGCTTGCTCCACGAACCGCTGCACGCGGCCCGAGCGGCTATACCGCATCACAGGTCGACCGCGCATCCCCGCTCGCGCACGAAACACCGCCACCACCCGCGTCAAAAGATTCATACTCTGCCCGTCACTGCTGGCCGTGACCGCGACCACCGCGCGAGCCATCAGCACCGGCCCGCTGTACTTGGAGCGCAGCGCCGGCAGATGGCCTGGGTCAATCGGCTGCTCAAGCCACAGCCGCGACAGAAGCCCCTGATTGCGAACCTGCGAGCGCGACTGACGCTCAGGCAGATACGGGCCACGCGCAGGACGTAGCGTCCAGTGCACCGTCACTTTCTCGCCAGCGCGCAGATCAGACACCGCGCCGAGCAGTGCTGCCGCCGTCTCAGCATTGCGGTCGCTGCGCAGCAGCGGATGACGACCACTCCAGCGCACCCGTGCCGCCGCCCGCCACACGCTCGGCGTGTCCGGCTCCGTTGGCTCCAGCCGCACACCCGGCAGCAGACCACGCAGATGAGCACGCAGGATTTCGATCGTGGCAGGCTCCGCGCGCAGGTAATGACGAATACCGTCGTTGTCGCCGACAAGCTCCAACACCACCAGCGTGCGTATTGGCAGACCTGAGATGCCACCGAGAACTCCCCACACCGCGTTCTCGCTGACATCCGGAGCGAACCGCAGCTCCACCGACTCGCAGGCAGGAGCGCGTCGTCTGCGATCAACGAGCAGCGCCGAAAGTGCGCCGCTGAGTAGCAGCAGCACGCCAAGCAGGCCCGCTGTCATGTACGCGGCCCCGGCGCGCCCGGAAGCTCGCCCGCATCCACGTCACCACCCAAAGGCTCATTCACCGCATCTGCTTTTGGTGGGGCAGGTTGTGAGCGCCTGGTGCGATCCTCGACCGTGCCCTTCGCCAACAGCCAGATAGCGACCTCCATCTTGGTCCCATCGAGCTTGCTCAACCGATCCTCACGGATCTTGATATTGCGTTGCTTGCGTCGTCCCATCGCTCACACCTCCCTTCACATTAATTAGTTTGTGACACAATGACACAAACCATCCTGCAACACACTGTGCGATATGTCAACAACATTTTTGATTACACACTTAATTTGACACCGACAAACTGCTTTACACCTGCGTGTACCACCAGATCATTCGCAGCACACCGACGACAGCTGCGAGCACTATGAGCGGCACCAGCAGGCGTGGGAGCACAGCAGCCAGAACTTGCAGACTGATGGCACCGACCACCAGCCAGGCGATGATGCGCTCCCACGACGGTGGGCTACCGTGATTCACGCTTTCCGCTCCCGACGTGCGAGACTGCCAAGTTCTTCACGCAGCTCGCGGCGCGTCACGGCCGCGTCCCGCCGTATTTCGTGCTTCACCTGTGCCACTTCCTGACGTTTGCGGGCGGCATACAGCTCCGCCGTTCCCCGATAACCGCCTGCGCCAGATGGTGAATCAAGGCCCGCCAGCATCAGCACGACGACCGCCACGAGAACCACTCCGACAACGAGCCAAATCATCGTGACCACCGCCGACGACGGTGCGTGCGGCGCCTGCTCAAGGCATGAATCAGTCGCAGCTTGTCGGCTATCAGTGGCGCTGCGGCTGGCTGCCCCTGCCGCGTCGCCCACTGACGGGCCGCCTCGGTGATCTGCGCATCAAGGTAGGGGTCGAGTATGTCACTACTAGCCATCGACTGCGCGGCCGAGCGGCGCCCTGTCCACCAGCCGGCAACCGCACCGGCTAGCACGCCGCCGAGTATTCCCAGCGCCAATCCTGTGAGGATCATCAGCATCGGCCTCACCCTCCGAAACGGCGCGCGATACGCCGGTTGTCGATGCTCGAGAGCAACTCGACCTTGCGGGCTACCAGCTCGATCGCCGCCGCCGACTGGCCGGCCTGAGCCAGACCGTCACGAAGGAGTGCCATCTCCTCGTCCAGAGCCGTCCGCAAGGCATCAGCGGCAGCTTGGCTGTCTTGGCGATCCATGTCGGCCAACGCCTGGGCCTCGAAGCCGTGGCGGACAACTGCCAAGGCCGTAGAGACTTCGGCGCGGCGGGTCCGGTTCAACTGGCGCTTGTTCAGCCAGCCAGCGCCATCATCGAAGCGTACGAGGGACTGAGACACGTTCGCCCTCCTTTCGCGAGTCGTTGGGGATGGGCTCGGCACCCGAGCTAGGGAGCAGCAGCACGGCAAGACCGGGCGGCCCGGAGTCGAGTCGCACCAGCTCGCCCAGGGACAGGGCGGCCTTGGCGTCCTCGACTACGGCGTTATGCAGCCGATCGGGTTGGACGTAGCTGGCCGTTGGATACCCGGCCTGGACAACGGCGGGTGTTTGGCAGCATTCACCGAGCACATCGCATCGGTAGCAGTGGTCGCAGGCGTGGCCGGCGCAGGGATGGGGGCTCATTTGGCTCCTTTCGTATTGCTCACGATGCTGCGAGCGTGTCACGGAGCGTTCGGAAAAGCTCGGAATTATGCGGCGAAACGCGGGAGCTTTTTGTCCGATGTCCCCGATCCCACATGGGTTATGCGACGATTTTGCTCATGTCTCGATCAGCGTCGCCAATCGCGGAGGTCGTAACCGTCGAAGCTCTCATTGACGAGCTTAAAGTTGTCATCAGAGCTGGGCTTGGGCGCCCACGGCTGGATGAGAAGAAGCTCCCGGCCCTCAAGCTGGTTGTGGCACGGCTGGGCGATCCGGCCCTCCAAGATTTCGCGGTGCAGGTTGAACAAGTGCTGAAGCCATCAATCCAGCGGCTGGGCGACTCGAAGCCTGGCAAAGCAGCGCCGCTGCTCTTCGGCACCGCAGAGGCGTCGGCGCGCCTACGAAAGGTGCGCGACCGACGAGAACTGGCCGCCGAGCCATACGGCGTCGAACCCGACACCTTTTACCGCGTATATGAACCCACGGTTTGCGAGCCCATAGCCAAAGACCTCCTCGACCGCTACCAGGCGACAGCACCAGAAGCAAGCGAGAAGAGCACCCAAAACGCAAATGGCCACGATGAGCTGGCGCCAGCGACGCCTCGAAACGGCACCCATGAGACGATTGTCGTCCTCGGTGCGCCTACGGCTATGGCCCTCGATCCCGTCGAGCGACGTCTGTTCGTAGTCGAACGCAGCAAGCATCGCGTCGTCCAAGTGAGCCTGACGGACGGCAGCATCACCCCTGTCGCTGGCTTCGGGCAGTACGGCTTCTCAGGTGATGGTATGGACGCACGGCTGGCGAGACTCAACCGCCCTGACGGGCTCGCCTTTGATCGTGACCATCAGCTCTTGTACATCGCCGATACAGAAAACCATCGCATCCGACGAGTGCACCTTCCGACTGGACAGATCACGACCGTCGCCGGCACGGGTCGCGTTTGGCCCGGCAGTCGAGTTCGGTCGTACCTGTCGCCGGTCTGGGCCGATGGTATATATGGGGGAGGCCGTCCTGCGACCAAGGCAAAACTGGCGTTTCCCCGAGGGCTCGCGCTAAATAGCGACGGAACACAGCTTTTCATTGCGGCGGCTGGCAGCTCAACGATTCGGATACTGTACCCCGCTACGGGCCGGATGTGCGTGCTCGCCGGCAACGGTAAAATGGCTGACGCTGGCGATGGTCAGGCGCGCACGCATGTATCACTCGCCATACCGTGCAGACTTGCCTCTGACACCGAACGCGGCCTGCTTTACGTGTCGCAAGACGCAAGCCCGGCAGTGCGCTACTTCGGCTCTAAAAACATGCCGGAAAAAGTGCAAACCGTACCCGGCACCGATACGGGTGCTCGACCAGCAAATAGTCAGGACGCCTTCGCGGACGGTCTCGGTCGCGGCGGTGGCATAGCCCTCGACCAGTCACAGAACTGCCTCTATGTCGATACCTCACCGGGCATTGCGTGTGTACAGTTGCCGGATGGCCCACGGTCACTGGTTCCCGGAACTGACGATCTGCGGCACATCGGCGACGTACTGTTTGACCCAGCAGACCATACCCTCTATGTCAGTCTCAGTAGTGAGAACCGGGTTGTACGCATCGCACTATCATGAGCTTGTCCGGGAGGATGCTCACTCGAACTCTTTGCGCTCTACTAGGGTTGCCAGGTCTCTCACATGCTGAAGCGCTGCAAACGCCTCACCAGCCGCATCACGGTCGGCATAATCACCAGCGCCACGCCGCCAGTCCCACCAGCGATCAATCAGTTCGCTGCCATTGACTTCGACAACTTGCCCACGATTGACGACGTGATCACGCCGGGAGGCGATGTGCTGAAGCCTCCAGACATAGTCCGGCGTCGGCTCAGCATCGTGACCATTGGCCCAGGTGGCAGAGTCATTCTTTGCGGCTGATGGGTAGGCGGCGGTAGTGAGCCAGCGCCACTCGGCGGCATCGAACGGCAGGTTGTCGTGAAAGCGATCCCAGCTCCGCTGCAAGTCGCGCACCCGCTCACCAGCTAGCAGGAACGCTGCGCCAACAAAGGGGCTGCGTGGTTGGAGTTCAAAAGTCCAGCAGAGTTCGTGTGCTACCCGCTCCTTCGTAGCAGGGTCGAGATCAGACCATCTACTCGCTCGGTCATCTTGCGACAAGGGAGTGGCGGCTTCGAGTACCTCGCGCGCGCCATCTGCCACGATCCCCACATGGAACGCGACCGCACCCACGACCGAGTTGAGGTCGTCTCGTCCTTGCTCACCGGCACCTTCTGGTCGTTGTGTCACTGCATATCCTCTGACTAACACTAATCATTGTACGCACTTGCTGACACTTTATCCAGTCAGCAAATAATACGGACCCAATCGACGGGAAGCTACCGAAAATCCGGAGGATCTAACCTGACTGCTCCAAACCCATCTACGACGGCAACGTCGTCGGGCACAGTGACCCACGCGTCAGCTTTGGAGTCCCCCCAATGGGCGCAAGGTATTCCGAGCGTTCAGGAATAGGGCCACCCGGTTCACAGGCCACCACTCTGGGACCGCTCGCGCTCTGGTGCCCCTCACCAGCGCTGGCTGAGTCATCGACCGTCACGCCGGGTATGGCCATGACCCAGCCATTCCCCAGAGCGTGCTCCCCCAGTGCCTTTTCTGAGGGATGCGGATTGTTGGGAGTGATGGCGTTCACGAATACCACCCACATCGTAAAGTCTGTTGCTTGGTGCGGCTGGAGCGTGCCGAGCTTGGCACCCGTAGACTCTGCACCACTCTCGCACTGTGCGCCACTGCTATAGCCCATGACGTAGTCAACGCCACCGATCGCGCTGCCCGTGTTTAGTTCAACTTCCCCGGACAGACTCGATTCCAGTGTTGCGCTCAGGTCAAGGCGAACCACAATGGCTCGGCCATCAGGTGCTGGCGCTGGACATTCATTGAAGGCCGTCTGATCGACATCCGATTCGCTGGCTGGCAGCGCTGGCCCAAACCAGCCTTCAATCTTGACCGTATCGCCCTGCTGCGTGGTGGCATTGACGACGAAGCTCGGAGGACCGCTGGTCTGCGATTCGGGGCCTGACGCGGTCGATGCTTCCTGAGCAGGCGTCGCCGGCGCTGCGTGGCCAGGAGTCGCCCGTACACCGGGCAACGCCGTTGAGCCTGCCGAGCTGGACGGAGGATCGGATGAGGCTGTAGTACCACAGCCGGCCAGGAAGGATGCCGAAATCGGGATCAGTGCGACCGTCAGCGTTCGCCGTCTCAATGCCTGTCTCCTTGGATCGAGCCGGGGATACAGCCCGATGCGGCCGTCCTCAGCCTTTTGTCAGCGGCACGCTACTTATAGGTCTGTAGACTGTCAAGTAGCAGACCGGGACCGTTCCCGGCTGTGGAAGGCGATCTACAACGAGCCGTTGGCCACAGCCTGCGCGCCTATCGGGAAGCCAAGGGGCTCAGCCAGGAGGCGTTTGCAGACGAGCTCGGCGTCCACCGCACCTACATGGGTGGCATCGAGCGTGGCGAGCGCAACCTGACGCTCAAGAGCCTGGAGCGCATTGCCGAGCGGCTCGAGCTGGACCCGCTGGCGCTGCTGCAGCTGGACTCCGAGAGACCCGGCCCGTAGCCGGGCTCGTCGCTCAGGGCACGCCCTGCTGGCGTCGCGCTGAGCGTCGCTCCGACACCTTGCGTGCTCGCGGCCCTCGGCCGTAGCCTGCCGGGCGTCCATAACCAAAGCAGCCCGAGCGACGCTGGAACGCCGCCCGGGCCAAGCACAGGAGGTTCCATCTCCCATGCCCGATCAGCGTACGCCACGCGAGTCGCTGCACGATCCCCGTGAAGCCGAGCGCCACACCGACAGCACCGTCCTGTCGCTCATGTTCGACGACGCCTCATCATGGCCATGGAGCGTTGATGAGATCGGCCGCGAGCTTGCCAACCACGACGCGGCCCGCAACGCCGTCTGCCGCTTGGCTGAGCACGGCCTGGTGCACCGGATCGGTGAGTTCGTCTTTCCAACCCGCACCGCGCGCCGTGCCTCCGAACTAGAGATCAGCCGCTGAGACGCGCCTTCGTTCCGTGCGCGTCGAACGGCTCGGCCTCCGGCCCGCCACGCTCGATCGCCTGCACCTCGCGGGCATCGTCAACGTCGAGCAGCTGACCAGCCACTCCATCGTCGAGGTGATGCAGCACCCCGACCTCGGCCCGGCCGTCGCCCACGAGGTCATGTGCCGGCTCAGCAGGCACGGGCTTGCTCTACCCACTTCTTACGGCTGGAGCCGTCTCCCCAACCAGCGCACGCTTGAGATGTTCCGCCTGCGGTTCGTCGAGCGCCTCACGATCACCGAGATCGGAGGACATTTCGGCGTCAGCCGCTCCCGCGTCGACCAGCTGCTCCATGCCCACTTCTGCATCAGCACGCTACCGGCCGCGCCCCAGGACAAAGAACAGCAGAAGGGAAGCGCGTGACGGCTGCCCAGCAGCCGATCCTCGTCATCGAGGCCGACCCCGCTCTCGGTCACGACATCACCGGCCAGCTGCTCGCCGACGGCTACACGGTGCAGCTCCTCGCCAGCGCGCGGGACGCCGCGCAGTTTGCTCAGTGGCATCCACCGCGCGCGGTCATCATCGGCAGCCTCGGCTCGCCACGCGCCCCGCTCACGCTGCTCCGACACATCCGCCGACCGGCGCACGATGCGCCCGGCTGGCCGGCAGACCTGCCGGTGATCATGCTCAACGCCAGCCGCCGCCAAACCGACCTACTGCGCGCGTTCGACGCCGGCGCCGACGACGTCCTCATCCCCCCGCCAACCTACCTCGAGCTGCGAGCGCGCCTGCGAGCCGTCCTGCGTCGAACCGACGCCCAGCGCACACGCGACCGCCCGCTACGCATCCGCTCGCTGACGATCGACACCGCCTCCCGCGAAGCCGAAATCAACGGCCACACGCTCCAGCTGCGCCGCCTGGAGTACGACCTGCTCGCGCACCTCGCCAGCGACCCAAAACGAGTCTTTCATAAGCAAGAGCTGCTGATCAACCTATGGGGCTACACGGACCCCAACACCACCCGCACACTCGACACCCACGCCAGCCGCCTGCGCCGCAAGCTCAGCGGCAACGGCGAACGCTGGATCATCAACGTGCGCGGCGTCGGCTACCGGCTGATCTGACGGCGCGCCGCCGCGCGGAGCCCGGCATTTTCTCACGCGCGTTGAGCAGAGACCGCGCAGCTAGTCCCTCGTCGAGACGACCCCGGCCGGGAGGTTCTGTATGTAGGCGGCAATCGCCGCGCGAGCGAACGCGCCCAAGGCAATCCTCGCCGCCGCCAGCTTCTTGATCTCATCAGGGTTCTCCACGATATCCGGGAGTAGCTGCACAGCTACTTCGTCGGCAAAGCCAAAACGCTCCTTCGCCTGGGTTTCTCCGCTGGTGATCGTGCCTGTATGTGAGGCGGCAGCAGCGAGCGCGTTGGCAATCTCCTCGTCTCCATTGGCGTAGGCGGCTGGGTGCAGCTTGGGGAAGTGGTTGGTAACGTCCCGATGATCCTTCAACCAGTCCATGAAGTGCGGCGAGTTAGGATCGAGGGCACCCAACAGCCGGTCGAGATTATCTTGGGCGTCGTCGCCAAGCCCATCGACGAAGGCTCCGACCTCGGGGAATCGCTTGCGCGAGTCAGTGATGAACTTCGTGGCCTCCAATAGTGATGCAGCTTGCGAACGTGTCAATTGCAGGCGAATCCCGGCACCATCGGGATCGTCTTGTGTGAGATTCATGAGATACATCGACCGGTGCCATTCGTTGTTGACGATTCCCAACACAGTCACGAACCGTGCGACGGCTTTGTCTGCCGGACAGGCAGCGCCGATATTGAAGGTGTATTCGGTCATAGTCCTGGTATAGCACTCAAAATGACTGCGGTGGAGTTCGTGCGCCTCGTTCGGCAAGAGGGCGCACGGCTACTCCTGATCAGCAATACCTTATACCTGTGCACTTCTGCCGGAGGCTTGTGCACCAGCCTCATGTACATCAATGATCTTGACTATTGTCTCGAACCAGGGCAGCTCGCGGCCGTTGCCGGCGAGCGTGAGCCGGCGCTTCGCGGCGAAGACGGCGAGGTTCTCGTCTACGAGCAGCGAGTTGATGTGCTCCTGGAGGTGTTGACCTCCTTCAAGCTGCCCCTTCGGGCCGATGTCGTCGTAGGCTTCACTCCAGTCCTGGCACGACTGTAGAAAATCTCCGACCAGCTCCCGTTGCGTCGCCGACAAACCATCGGGGTAGTCGTGGACCGAAGAGTCCGAGGAGCCGAGGAGGCGAAGCAGCGCGTCGCCGCTGGCGATCGGTTCAAGCAGTACCGGCTCGTCACGTCCTCTCAGCGAGACGTCCAGCATGGACGGAACGCGCTGGCTCCGCACGCTCTGCTCGTGAGCGCTCTTGATACGTCGCAGCTCCTCCGGAGTGAACCTGTCGGGCTGTCCATCAACCACCGCGTGGCAGTTAGCGCACAGCAGGATCAAGTTGTCGTAACCATCGAGATCGTTACGCGAGCCGCTTGAGCCGCGCGGCCCAAGTGGAGCCTGGGCAACGATATGGCACTCCCGGCCTACGATTGCATGTGGATCGCCGGTCGCCGCCGGAGCCTCAACAAGCTGGGCTTGGCAGCGTGCACATGCATTGCCGGACAGGCTCCAAAGGATCTTGCGGTTACGGTCGCTGATCGCCACGCCCACCATTGTCACGCACATGGTCGAAGGAATCTTCTCGGCCGGGCTGCGCAGGATGGGGTTGGGCTGATGGCTCTGCGCCCGGCTTTGTGAAAGGGTGGGTACATGGAAGAAGCGTTTCTACACATCGGATCGGCCGGGGTCAAGACGACGATCACGCGGCTGGCCGGGCGTCCGGGGATCGGCGTCTACCGGATCGAGCTAGCGATGGAGTGGACCCCGACGAGGCTGGATGACCTCGAAGGCGCCAAGGTTCTCGTCGCTGGGGATCTCGAGGTCAGCTTCGCTCAAGACGCACGTATGCCCCTGGGGCAACTGCAAGCGCTCTACGCGATCCAGTTTCCTGTGCGCACACAAGGCACTTCGACGCGGGTAGACCTCGGTGCGAACCTGCTGCCAGCGCAGCTTGAGGCGCTTGAGCGCGAACGCGCGGGAGGGCCGCTCAAACTGCATCTAAACCTTCAGGGGGCCGTGCTTCGGGATGCGACAGAGACGGCGGATGCCTCTACCCAACTGTTCTGGGGCGAATTGATTTATCGGCTCAAGGCCACGGACTGGATCGAGGTGCTTGAGCACTGGCGCTACGCCCAGAGCTTCCTGCATCAAGTGCCGAAGTTCACGAACGGCGACTCTGTGCGTGCCCTGCGGGCAAGCGAGGATCTTGAGAAGGCGATCAGGGACATGACCGAGGGCCGCTACCGAGAGGCCATCGCGGCCTGCCGTGACACGCTTGAGACTGCGTATGGCAACGAGGACAAGGACCGCCACCCGGACCTTGAGTACAGTGTCAAGGGCCTGTCCGAGGCCGATAAGCAAGCGCGCTTCTGGCTTGCCCGCCGCGGGGTCTGGGCTGTCGCACATGCCGCGAAGCATCGTGACGAGGCGACACGCGAGATCGAGTGGGAACGCCGCGACGCTCAAGCACTGATCCTGATGTTGAGTGCGCTGCTTGAACAAGACCCACCTCTATGAGACGCATTCGACGAACACGCCTGTCTGCGGGTTGGCAGACGCCACCTATCTCCCGGCCAAGACGTACCGACCCCTCGCTACGCGCACGAATCGAGGCGAGGAGCCCGATGCGTTGGTAGCAAGCGCCCCCTTGATCGAGGACCATGCCACCGACTGGCCCAGCGATGCCTCAACGGCTGCATGGATCTCCTTGGCCCGCATTGGCTCCCCTCGATCGGTCAGCACCTGGATGACGGCCTGGAGCACCCAGCCATGACGATGAGTCCGTGGCTTCCGACGAACGGGTGTTCGTGCGTGACCGCCATCCACCCGAAGCTCAGCCAGCTTCTTCGCCAAATGGCTCAGACCTGATCGGGCGTCTCGGCTGCCCAGCGCCACCAGCAGCTCGAACACAGCCTTGTCAAAAGCACCAGAATGTTGGTTCGATTTGCTTCCCCGTCGGTCCATAGGTCTCGATTTGCAGCGGATTCGGCGAGCGCATCGTGACGGTGGTCGAACCGTGCTCTGCCGTCGTCGCAGCGCAGGCTCGTACAATCCTTCGTATGGCCACGCGAACGATCCACCTGCCCGAGAGCTCCTACGCACTGCTTTCTGCCGAGGCGCAGCGGCGCGGCCTGGACCCTGACGCACTGGCGGACGAACTGGTGCGCGCCGACCTCGCCACACACGATGAGCAGGACCTTGAGACGACGCTCAAGGGCCTAGCGGACTTCCGTGCAAAGCTGCCCGAGATCGACGGGATCGTGCTTGCACGCGACGCTCGTGCGCAGCTCGAACGACGCGGCGACAGTTGAGCGTCGTCCTCGACGCCAACGCGCTTGTCGTGCTCGCGCTCGACCGGCGGCGCGCTGTCGCCATCGAGAAGCTGCTGCGCACCTGGAAGGCCGAAGGAGAGGAGCTGCACGCCCCGGTGCTGTTGCGCTACGAGATAGCGAGCGCCTTGGCGCTCGCGGTTTCCGCCGGGCAGCTTGAGCCGGAGGCGGTAGCCGATGCCACGCAACGCATCGACTCCGTGCCGATCGTCCTACATCAGCCCAAAGACACGCCCGCGGTCGTGGCGATGACGCAGCGTCTTGAGCGCCGCAGCGCCTACGACGCGGCGTATGTCGTGCTCGCTGAAGAACTCGACACGCAGCTATGGACGCTCGATGGAAGGCTCGCTCGAAACGCAGTCTCGCGCGGACTGCCGGTGCAGATCATCCAGACAGACTGACGGCCGCTTCGTCAAGCGACATCCGGCCGCAGGGAAGCCGCGCCGAGCGGTTCGACTTGAGGTCGGTTGGCTCCATAGACGAAATGCCTGCTAGATCGCGGTTTCCCAAGGGGGTCGCGGTCTGGTGGGATCCGCCAGCGACGGCAGGGCGGCGATTCGTGCTCGTTCGTGCCCAATCAACAGCGCCGCGAGCGTTGGCGTCAATGCAGCTGCAGGGTCTTGACGATCGTCGCCGAGATGCGCCCTGCCGTGTCGATCGCGCGCACGAGGATGGTGTAGGTCCCGGGCTTCAGCTTGGGCAGGCGCAGCGACCAGCGCGTGCCGCTCACCTTGGCCCTCACGAACGTCGCGCGCGCCTTCACCTTGGTGGTCTTGCGAAAGCGCTTGCCGCTCAGACCTTCGATCCGCCCGCCGCTGATGAGGTAGACGGCGACCTGCACGCTGGCGATGGCGCTCGAGGGCGCGGGGTCGGTGACCCGACCGGTGAGCGTCTGCCACGCGGCGCGTGAGGCCTGGAAGCGCTTGCAGGCCTTCTTGGAGAGCTTCTTCGGACACGCCGGCACGTGCAGCGTCACGACAGGACGCCTGCTTGGGGGCGGGGGTCCGGAGAGGGACGCCGGGGTCACGGTGACGCCGTAGGTGGCGCTCGCGGCGTTGCCGAGCGCGTCGGCCGCGCCGAGCGTGACCGTGTATACCCCTGGAGCGGTGAACGTGTGGGTTACGGTGGCACCGGCCACGGGGCCGCTGCCGTCGCCGAAGCTCCACGTCGGCTGGCCGGCGCCGAGGCCCGACCAGAGGTCGACGAACGAGGCCGAGAAGGCGAGCGCCCGGCCGACGGTCGCGGTGACGGGAACGCTGGCGCCGAGCAGGATCGGCGGGCCACCATCGAGGGCGGCGGCGCGCAGCTCACCCGAGGGATTGGCGTAGAACGCGACCAGGCTCCCCTGGTCGTCGGAGACGAGCGTCGGATCACCGTAGTCGAGACCGGGGGTGTCGAGGTTGCGCGCGACGTCGGGCAGGGTCGAGGCACCCCCCCAGCGCGCGCCCTGGATTGAGGCGTTCTGCGATTCGCCCGGGACTTCGCTGCGCCACGCGAAGTACGCGTCGTTGCCCAGGAACGCGAGCGAGCCGTCGAAGGCGTTCTCGCCCGTGGGCGACAGACAGCGTTCGCTGCTGAAGCTTTGCCCCGCCTGAGCGCGCTCGACGCCGGCGCAGCTTTCTCCGCTGCTCGAACCCTGGAAGCCATACAGCACGTATGCCTCGCCGTTCGGCGATACGCCGGCGGCGGTCGGCGCGGAGCCGCCGCTGGTCAGTTGCGCCGGGGTCGTCCATGAGCCGTTGGGCCCCTGGCGCGTGGCCGCCCAGGTCGCGTCGCTGGAGGAATCGGCGTACTGGTAGGTCACGACCGCGTCGCCGGATTCGTTCTCGCCGAGGTAGGGCGCGAAGGCCGTCCACGGGATTTCTTCCTTGTTGATGTTCTCTTCCACTCCCCACACGCCGCTGGCGGCGGGCCGGTCGCGAACGATCACGGTGCGTAGGTCCTCGCTTTCTTCCGAGCCTTCGACGTAGCGCACGGTGTAGGCGGCCGTGAGGTCGCCGGCGGCGTCGAAACCGAGTGAGAGGTTCGTCGCCGACTTGCCGACCGGGCTGATCCTGGCGGCCGGCTGCCACGATGCCCCGGCCGGGTGCACGGCGACGTCGATGCGGTAGTTGGGGCGTTTGTGCAGCCCCGTCGACTCGCCCGGCGCGAAGTGCTGCACGCCGACCGCCGCGGTCCCGTTGGCGCTGATCGCCGGCGTCAGGAGGTCGGAGATGCCTTTTTCGACCACGGTGTCGGTGGCGATCGTGACCGGCGCTTCCCACGCGCTGCTCCCGGCCGGTCGATAGGCGGCGCGGTAGCGATCTGGGACCGCGACGGTATCGCCGATCAGTTCCGGCCAGGTCGCGACCGCGGCGCCATCCGGCGCGACTGCGATCTGGACGCCAGCCGGAGTCCCCGCTTCGGTCGACGGGATCGTGAGCTGCTCGGAGTACGTGCCGCCGGGGGCGATCGTGCCGATGTGAAGGGTGCTCTGCACCGTCGGGCTGATCGACTCGATCTGGAGGAACGCCAGCGTCGCGATCCCGCCGTCCTGGTAAAGCACCTGCGTCTGCGCCTGGCCGCCGCCGATGCTGACGTCGTCGGCGGGAACCGCGAAGTTCGAGGCTGTCACCCATTCCGGCGCCGCGCTCGCCGTAGCGGGCAGGCCCAGCAGAGCAAGCCCGGCGATCACCGACGCACGGCGAATGGACACGAAGGCCCCCTGAAGTTGTGTTGTACGCACGGCCTGCGGCTGGCCCAACGCCGTCCTTTCCTACTCAGCACCACCTGTGGGCAGGAGGTCAAGCACCATGCGCTTGACAGGCCTTGGTCAGCCTCACCCTGTTAGGGTCAGATTCTCGGTCGTCATGATGGTTCCACAGCCGCCGGACGATCATCCAGTTGGACCTACGGGCATACGAGCCCGGTGGCGGCTTCCAGCAGCGAGAGGAGATCGATGGCTGTCAGCGCGAGCATGCCCAAGGCGGTCGCCCACGGGATCGAGGATCTGCGGGCGCTCACCGACCGGATCGTCGGGCCGAGCCGGTGGCGTGAGGTCACGCAGCAGATGGTCAACCAGTTCGCCGAGCTGACCGGCGATCACCAGTGGATCCACGTCGACGTCGAGCGCGCCAAGGCCGAGAGCCCGTTCGGCACGACCATCGCCCACGGCAACCTCACGCTGTCGCTGATCGACGGCCTGCGCAAAGACCTGAACGAGTGGAGCGGCTTCAAGATGGGCGTCAACTACGGCTGGAACAAGGTCCGCTTCCCCGCTCCCGTGCCCGTCGGCGCGCGGGTGCGCTGCTACGCGCAGGTCATCGACATCACCGACGTCGGCGGCGGCTGGTACCAGGTCGTCACGCGCTTCACCGTCGAGGCCGACGGCAGCGAGAAGCCCGTCTGCGTCGCCGACAGCGTCGGGCGCCTGCTCGTCGACGAGCCGCAATAGCGGCCCACTCATGCCCAACATCAACGACCCCCTGTTCGACGAGCCGCGCGAGCACCCCGGCTTTCTCTGCTCACGCGCGCGGCTCAGCCGTCAGGCCGGCAGCGAGCGCCTGGGGTTGAGCCTGTGGGAGCTGCCCGCTGGCGAGGCCGCCTATCCCTACCACTGGCACCTCACCGAGGAGGAGCTCGTCCTCGTGCTCACCGGAGCCCCCAGCCTGCGCACCATCGACGGGTGGCGTGAGCTGCGGGAGGGCGAGGTCGTCGCGTTCCCGCGCGGCGAGCGCGGCGGCCACCAGCTCGTCAACCGCACCGACGCGACCGTGCGCTTCCTGTCGTTCAGCGGCAGCGGCGAGCCCGACATCGTCATCTACCCCGACTCGGGCAAGCTCGGCGCGTTCGAGCGGCTGCCCGACGGCGGCGGCCTGCGCGCGCTGTTCCGGCTCGCCGACACCGTCGACTACCACGACGGCGAGCAGCCGCCGAGCTGAGCAGCCGAGCGCCGAGGCTGGGGCTGGCCGCCCGGCGCCTGGACGAGCTCCTAGAACGGCAGACCGAGCACGTCCACGCGGCCCGCCGGCCACGTCGCGCCCGCGCGCAGTGCCAGCCACATCGCGCACATCGGCATCTTCACCGGGCCCCGCGACTGCTCCGCCCACACCGCTGCGGTGATCTCCGAGAACCCCAGACGCCCGTACACGGGCACGAGCCCTCGGTGGCAGAACAGCATCGCGTGGTCCGGTCCCATCTCCCGCGCCAGCGACAGCACCGGCTCGACCACCTTGGCCATCAAGCCGCGGCCGCGCTCCGCGCGCGTCACGATCACACCGCCCAGGCCGACCACCTCGAAGCTCCGCGCGCCGTCGATCTCGATCGCGACCGGCACCGTCGCCGCCAGCGCGAGCAGCCGCCCGTCACCGGCGCGCAGCGCGAAGTGGCGCTCCTTCTCCCGCCACGCGAGCTCCCCGCCCTCGGGGCCGAACGGCTCGTGCTCGCCGGCCACCACCCCCGCCCAGTCCGCGCGTGTCAGCTCGTCCAGCTCGACAAACTCCATGCCCGCACCGTACGGTACCCGTGCCATGCAGCCGCTCCTCGTCCTCCAGCACCTCGACTGCGAGCCGCCCGCCGCCTACGAGGACGAGCTGCTCGATCGCGGCCTCGCGCTGGCGCGCGTGCGCCTGGACGAGGGCGACGAGCTCCCCGACTGGCGCGCGTACAGCGCCATCATCGCCATGGGCGGGCCGATGGGCGCCTACGACGACGCCCTGCACCCCTGGCTGGGCCCGGAGAAGCGGCTGATCGCCGACGCCGTGCGCGCGGGCAAGCCCTTCTGGGGCGTGTGCCTGGGAGCGCAGCTGCTCGCCGCCAGCCTTGGCGCCAGCGTCGCCCCCGGGCCCGCGCCGGAGGTCGGCGTGCTGCCCGTCGAGCTCACCGCCGACGCCGCACGCGATCCCGTGTTCGCCGCCGCCCCCGCGAGCTTCCCCGCCTTCCAGTGGCACGGCGACACCTTCGAGCTGCCGCCCGGCGCCGTGCAGCTCGCGCGCTCGCGAATGTACGAGCAGCAGGCGTTCGTGTTCGCCAACGCGTACGCGCTGCAGTTCCACCTCGAGGTCGACTCCCAGCTCGCCGCCGAGTGGGGCGACGTGCCCGCCTACGCGCAGGACCTGCGGCGCCTGCCCGACACCTCGCTGCCCGCACTGATCGAGCAGATCGCCCGCGTGCAGCCAACCGCCGTCCCGCTCGCGCGCGAGCTGTTCGCGCGTTGGCTCGTGCACGTCGTCGGCGTCCGCGCCACCACCGACGACGCCGCCGCGTAGGCCTCACACCCGCCGCGTAGACCTCTCACCCCTACCTGCCGGCGCCCTCGACCACCACGCGCACCGTGCGCAGCAGCCGGTCGCTGGCGCCGCGCACGCTCCCGCCCAGCTCGAGCGTCTGTCGCACGTACGCCAGCGTCTGCGCCGTCAGGCGCTCGCCCGGGAGCACGTTCGGTATCCCCGGCGGGTACGTCGCCAGCGACTCCGCCGCGATCCGTCCCGCCGCCTGCGCCGCCGGCACCGCCTCCTGGGCGCCCAGATAGGCCTCGCGCGGGGTCATCGCCAGATCGCCCCACGTGGGTGGCGCCGCGAAGCTCGCGCTGTGCCCGCGCGGGTCCGCTCCCACGCGCTCCACGGCCGTGCGCAGCGCCGCCACCAGCCGCGTCGCCTCCGGCAGCCCCCTCTCACCCAGCCCGAACACCGCAACCAGCACGTTCTGGCCGTACAGCTCCAGGTTGATGTCGTCGATCTCCCGCAGCAGCGGGGCCAGCTCGTAGCCGCTCGCGCGCACCCCGCGTACGTCCACCGCCAGTCGCAGCGGGTCGTACGCGAACACGCCCGGGCGCCCGACCAGCCGCTCGTCGAGCACGTCCAGCCCGTCGATCGCGCGGATCTGCTCGCGCGCCAGCGCCAGCTCCGCCATCGTCCGCTCCAGCAGCTCGCGCCCGTGCACCGCCGCCTGGCGCCGGGCCGCGTCGAGCGAGCCGGCGAGCAGCGAGTTGGGGCTCGTCGACTCCGTCAGCGTCACCGCGCGGTCAACCGTCTCCTCCCCCACCAGCGCGTCAGCGCCGTGGCCGAGATGCAGCATCGCCGACTGGGTCATGCTGCCCACGATCTTGTGCGTGCTCGAGATCACCAGGTCCGCGCCCGCCGCCAGCGCGTGCTCGGGAAGCCGCTCGTGGAATGCCATGTGCGCGCCCCACGCCTCGTCCACGATCAGCGGCACGCCGCGGTCGTGCGCCACCGCCGCCAGCGCCCTCACGTCCGCCACCGCGCCGAAGTACGTCGGCGAGACCACCCACGCGCCCACCGCGGCGGGCGTCGCCGTCAGTGCGCGCTCGAGCGCCTGCGCGGTCAGGCAGTGCGCTATTCCCAGCTCCGCGTCCACCTCCGGCGCCGCGAACGTCGGGCGCAGACCCGACAGCACGAGCGCGTCGATCGTGCTCGAGTGCGCGTTGCGCTGGACGACCACGTCGCTGCCATAGTGGGCGAGCGTCAGGCCGGCCGCGAGGTTCCCCTGCGAGGCGCCGTTGATCAGGAACCACGCGCGCCGGGCGCCCCACGCCTCCGCGGCCAGCCGCTGGGACTGCTCGAACGGCGTCGGCTCGACGCCCACGTCGACGCCGTACGTCAGCGCCGGGATGTCCAGGCTCAACGCGCGCTCGCCGAACGCGCGCAGCATGCCCGGGTCCGCGCCCGCGCCGCCCTTGTGCCCGGGCACGTGCAGCCGCGCCGGCCGGCGCTCGGCATACGCGCACAGCGCATCCAGATACGGCGTCTGCTCCTGGCGCGCAGTCATCGGACTCTCACATTTGTGCCCGCGATGACACCCACGTGTGTCAACACTGGGACTTTCTAGCAGCTTCCCTTGATCGCGAGGGCCGCCCGAACTAGCGTCGAGCGTGTTCTGTAAATAGCGGCCCGGCGGTGCGTCAACACCCCGGGCCCGGCACCGAGTCGGTCGTCCTCGATGCCCGTCGATTGTCCCGCAGCCGCGCGTCCGGCGCGGCGCATGGACATGCGGTCGGCCTCGGCGCGCGGCCTCTCGAGCGAGAGGAGGCAGGATGTCGCACCCAGGTCCCAACCCGCGCGCCACGACCGCCGACGCGCCCAGCGACGAGCTCGTGCTGGCGGCGATCGAGCGCGCCGCGCGCCACCGGGCACGCGACACGCCAGCGGTCCCCGTGTGGGCGATCTTCGAGCACCTCGCCGTGCCCCAGCGCTCCGCCGCCGCGCGCCGCGTTCGCGAGCGGCTCGAGGCCCTGCGGGCGGACGGCCAGCTCGAGCGCTCGCGCCGGCATGGCGTCGTCACGTGGGCCCTCAGCGGCACGGGTCTGCGTCACCTGCGTCTGGCGCGTCGCGCCGGCGGCGTCCCCGCGCTGCCCCAGTCTCCACAGCACCTCGCCTGGCAGGTCGCGCACACGGCGGGCGCACAGGAGATCGAGCGCTTTCGCGCGAGCCTGCGTGAGCGTCTCGACGAGGCCGCGCTGCTGCTCGACGCGCGCGAGCCACCCCACTCGGATGTCTGGCTCGAGCTCGCCGAGGAGCTGCAGCGCGCCTGCCGGCGCGTGGCCTCCGCGAGCCACTGCCTGAACGAGTGGGCGGAGCCCGACGACGAGCGCGCGGACGTCGATGAACTGCTCGATCCGGGCGACGTCGAGCTGGACCCCACGCAGCGCGCTCGACGGCGCGCGAGGCGGGCGGGACGACGCAACATCAGGCTGTGGAACGACGCCTCTGGGCTTTGATCCTGACGCCGGAGCCCTTTGCTAGTGTGGCCCGCGAGGTGCCGCGCTGACATTCAGCCAGGCTGACGCCGACGGTGAGCGAGCAGGGCGCGTCGGGCGCCCTGTGCCGGTGCCCACGCCGACGGAGCAGTTCGAGGAGTGGCAGATCACGCTGCACGGACGCCGCGTGATCTACAGGGTCGCCGGCAGCGGCCCGCCGATCGTGCTGATCCACGGCATGCTCAACTCCTCCAGCCACTGGCAGGCGGTCGCGCTGGACCTCGCCCGCGACCACACCGTCGTCGCCCCCGACCTGATCGGGCACGGCGACTCCGCGGCGCCGCGCGGCGACTACTCGCTGGGCGCGCACGCGGCGAGCATCCGCGACCTGCTCGCCGCAATCGGCATCGACCGCGCCAGCATCGTCGGGCACTCGCTCGGCGGCGGCGTGGCGATGCAGTTCTTCTACCAGTTCCCCCAGCGCGTCGAGCGGCTCGTGCTCATCTCCAGCGGCGGCCTCGGCCACGAGGTCAGCCCGCTGCTGCGCTCCGCCGCGCTGCCCGGCGTCTCGGCGCTGCTGTCGGCGACCATCCAGCCGCGCCTGCTCTCCGCGCTCGCGGGAGGCGGCCGGCGCATGCGCGAACACGCGCTCGCCGGCGGCGTGCACCTGCAGGCGATCGCCCGCGCGCTGCGGCCGCTGGAGAACGCCGAAGCGCGCCAGGCCTTCCTGCACACGCTGCGGTCGGTGATCGACGTGCACGGCCAGCGCGTCAGCGCCACCGACCGCCTGTACCTGCTCGAGACGATGCCCACGATGATCGTGTGGGGCGAGCGCGACCACACGATCCCGCTCGCGCACGGACGCGCCGCGCACGAAGCCATCCCGCACAGCTTCTTCAGGACGCTCCCCGACGCCGCGCACTTCCCGCACCTGGAAGACCCCGACGGCCTGTCGCGGGTGCTGCGCGAGTTCGTCGAGAAGACCCACCCCGGACGCATCGAGGACGCCGACTGGGGCGCCGTGCTGGCACGGCGCTCGCCGCGCTCACGCCGGCTGGGCAACGCCGCCGCGTAGGGGGCTACTCGGAGGCGATCGCCCGCCACGGCGGCGGGTAGGGCAGCGGCGCCAGCGTGCCCTCCAGCTGCTCGCGCATCGGCTCGAACGGCGGCGGCAGCGACAGCCGCTCGCCGAGATGCTTCTCGTCCTCGTCCACCGCGAAGCCGGGGCCGATCGTCGCGAGCTCGAACAGCACCCCGCTCGGCTCCAGGAAGTACACCGATTTGAAGTAGAAGCGATCGATCACCGGGGTCGGTCGCGCGCCCGCCTCGGCCACGCGCGCGCGCCACGTCTCCAGATCCTCGATCGTGGACGCGAACGCGACGTGATGCACCGTGCCCGCCCCCTGCGTGCGGTTGATCTCCGGCGGCGCCTGGTCGTAGGCGTAGAAGCTGACCCTGCGCTCCCCGCGCACCTCCCAGTGCGAGCCCTGTCCCCGCGAGAAGCCCATCGCCTCGCCCAGCAGGCGCTCGCTGCGGACCGGCGCGTTGCTGTAGGCGCGCACGCCCTCGAAGCCCTGGAGCGCGTGCTCGCCGGGGATCTCCGGCGAGTGCGCGCGCAGCGGCTCGTCCTCGACGTGCGTGTGCACGAACTCGTGTTCCAGGCCCTCAGGGTCGGAGAACAGCAGGCTTCCGCCCGACAGCTCCGCCCTGACCCCGTTCGCCGCCAGGCGCTCCTCCCAGAACTCCAGCGCCTGCGCCGAGCCGACGCGCCACACGATCCTGTGCACCATGCCCGCGCCGGCGATACCGCGGGCCGCTCCCGGGTACTCGAAGAACGTCAGGTCCATCCCCGGCGAGCCGTGCTCGTCGCCGTAGAACAGGTGGTACATGTTCGGTTCGTCCTGGTTGACGGTGCGCTTGACCATCCTCAGCCCGAGCACCCCCGTATAGAACTCCACGTTGCCGCGGGCGTCCCCCGTGATCGCGCTGATGTGGTGTATGCCCTCGAGCCTCATCGCCGCAGTCGGCACTCTATGCCTGTCGCACGATCGGCGTCTGCCTGGCGCGGTCGGCGGCGTGCCATGATCGACTCGTGCAGGACGGATCGCTCATCCCGCGCTTCGGGCGCGCGCGACGCGATCCAACGCTTGCCGTGCTCGAAGGCCTGCACCCGCTCAAGCACGCGCTGCGCTTCGGCGCCAACGTGCTCGAGGTGGTGACCGATGACGCCGACGCGCTGCGGCGCCTTGCCGGCGAGCTCGCGCCCGACCTCGACGAGCGCCTGCGCGCTCGCGCGCGCGAGATCGACCCGGCGGTGTTCGACCAGCTCGCTCCGCTTGCGCCGTCGACAGGGGTGATGGCCCTCGCCGAGCGCCCGACCGTCGCGCTCTCGACGGTGCTCGCCGACCGGCGCGACGCGCCCGTGGTGCTGCTCGAGGACCCCCGCGATCTCGGCAACGTGGGCGCCTGTGTGCGCGTCGCCGCCGCCGCCGACGTCGCCGGCGTGCTCGCCACCGGCAGCCACGACCCCTGGCACCCCGACGCCCTGCGCGGCAGCGCCGGGCTGCACTACGCCGTGCCGGTCGCCCGCCTCGCGCAGCTCGAGCAGCTGCGCGAGCGCGACCGGCCGCTGCTGGCGATGGACCCCGAGGGCGAGGCGCTAGATCCCGCCGAGCTGCCCACGCGCGCGGTGCTCGCCTTCGGCACCGAGCGCCACGGCCTCAGCGCCGAGCTGCTCGCGCGCGCCGACGCGCGCATCGCCATCCCCATGCGCCCGGGGGTCTCGAGCCTCAACCTGGCGACCTCCGTCGCCGCCGTGCTGTTCGCCTGGCGCCTGTCCGCGAAGCCGCTTCCATCGGGGTCTGTATAGCTATCGCTATACACCACGTCAAACGAGCAACATCGACCCAGCGTGAGGACACCATCGTCGCGCGGGGGCTCAACGCCGCGGCTGCTCTCAGGAGCGGCCTTCAACCCCGTCCAGCAGCAGCCAGTTACCACGCAGCGCGTCGCTCGCGCGCGCCACCATCCGCTCGGCCTGACGCTCGGGGTCCTCGACTTCGGCCATCAGCCGCTCGATCAGGCCACGCGCCTCGTGCGCGTGCTCGACGTCGCGCAGCTCGTGCACGCGGAAGTACTCGGTCGCCGGGCCCTCCTCGCTGAAGCCGTAGTGCGCGGTCAGCCCCTCCAGCTTCGTCGCCGAGATCTGCGGCTGGCCGGCCTCGATCGCGTACAGCACGGCGAGGTGCTCGAGCAGGCTCTCGCCGGCCGTCCACGCACGCACACACGTACGCGTCTGCGACAGCCCCGCCTCGGCCGGAAGCTCCGCCTCGACCGCGCCAGGCGCCGGCGCGTCCGCGGGCGTCAGCGCGCACGCCTGCTGGAACTGCTCCCAGAGAGCCACGTGCGCGGCCTCCTCCTCGGCGTGGGCGTGCAGCGCCGCGCGATCGCCATCACGGGCGCACCCGGCGGCCTGAGCGGAGGCGTGCGCGAGCGCGAGGACCGCGTGCCGGTACTCCCCCGCGTAGCGGCTCAGCTCCTCGGCGCTCAGCTCACCGGCGCTCCAGCGCTCGTAGAACGGGTGCTCGAGCACGTTGATGGCGCCGCGGGTCTCATCGAGCCTTGCAAGGACGTCCATTGGCGGTTCCCTTCTCTATGGTTTCGGCTGGGCGGAAGGACATAGTGCATCAGATGCGGAGAGCCTCGGTGACACAGAGAACTGCGGTGTGAGCGGGATCTTCGCGCGTCACAGTATGGACCGCCGTCCGGCTGGTGTGCGAGGGTCCTCGTGGGAGTTGACCCGGTGAAGCACAGGGGGTGGTTGCCGTGACCATCATCGTCGCGTCGGCACTCGGCGCGATCGCCTTCAGCGCACTGCTGGTGCTGGCCCTCGGCCGTGTGGCGTCGCGCGCCGACCGCGACGCCGACCGCCTGCTGGCGGAGGGCTCGCGGCGCGCGCGTGTCTGGTTGAGCACGCCGGGCAGCGGCGCGAAGCCATAGGACACGCGCGAGCGTAGAGGTGCGCCACCGGTATGCTGGCGCGAGATGAGCGAGGTGGTACGTACGCCCGAGGAGGCGCTGCAGGGGCTCCCTGACTTTCCCTTCACCTCGCACTATCGCGAGGTCGACGGTCTGCGCCTCGCGCACCTGGACGAGGGCGAGGGCGCGCCGGTGGTCTTCTTCCACGGCGAGCCCACGTGGTCGTTCCTCTGGCGCAAGGTGATCCCGCCGGTGCGCGACGCGGGCTTTCGCTGCCTGGCCCCCGACCTCGCGGGCTTCGGGCGCTCGGACAAGCCCAGCGACATCGACTTCTACAGCTACGACCGCCACTGTGCCCTCACGGGCACGCTGCTGGAGGATCTCGACGTGCGCGGCGCGACGGTGGTGGTGCACGACTGGGGCGGGCCGATCGGGCTGCGCCTGGCGGTGGAGAACCCCGACCGGATCGAGCGCCTGGTGATCCTCGACACGGGGCTGTTCACCGGCTACCAGAAGATGACCGACGCGTGGATCGCCTTCCGCGACTTCGTCGAGCGCACCGAGGACCTGCCCGTCGGCTTTCTTGTGCGCGGCGCGTGCAAGACCGACCCCGGCGACGAGGTGATCGCCGCCTATGACGCGCCCTACCCGGACGCGCCGTCGAAGGCCGGCGCGCGCGCGTTCCCGCTGATGCTCCCGCGCACTCCCGACGCCCCCGGCGCGCAGGCGGGGCAGCGCGTGCTCGAGGCCTTGCGCGAGGATCGCCGCCCGACGCTGATGCTGTGGGGCGACTCCGACCCGGTGCTGCCGCCGTCGGTGGGCGAGCGCTTCGCCGAGTCCATCGGCCGCGATGCGCCGCGGCCGATCGAGAACGCGAGCCACTTCCTGCAGGAGGATCAGGGGCCGCTGATCGGCAGCCTGATCGCCGACTGGCTAATCGCCGGCTGACTGGGTGATTCGCTGCCGCTCGGGCGCGGGCTCCAGCCCGGGCTCGGAGTGGGCGGCGCGCAGTTCGTAGCCGCGGCGGATGGAGCCGTCCGCGCCGGCCAATACCTGGTCTGCCTTGATCGCGCGCGCCAAGCCCTCGGACAGGCGTCGCGGCAGCAGGCTGCCGAAGGTCATCTGGCGCTTGGCCGACTTGGGCACCCACACGTCGACGGTGCCGAGCTGCAGCGCCTCGACGATCGCGTCGGCCACATCGGCGGGCTGCAGGCTGCTCATGCCGCGCGCCTGCCCGAGTCCCGAGCCGAGCTCGGTGTTGACGACGAACGGCATCACATAGCTGACGTCGATGTGGGCGTCCATCAGGCGCAGCTCGCCGCGGACGGCCTCGGTGAGGCCGACGACGGCGTGCTTGGTCGCCGAGTAGGTGGCGCCGCCGGGCGCGCCGAACTTGCCCGCCTGCGAGGAGATGTTGACGATGTGGCCGCGGTCGCGCGGGATCATGCGCGCGAGCGCGAGCTTGGTGCCAAGGATGACGCCGTGGAGGTTGATGTCGATCATCCGCCGCGCGGTCAGGTCGTCCTCGTCGATGAAGCGCCCGACCTGCATGATGCCGGCGTTGTTGACGAGCACGTCCAGCGGGCCCAGCTGTTCCTCGACACCGTCCAGGAACGCGCTGAAGGAGTCGCGGTCGGTCACGTCCAGGGGCAGCGCGACGGCGCTCGGGCCCAGCTCGGCGGCGGTCCGTCTGGCGGCGGCGCGGTCGAGGTCCCCGATCGCCACCCGCATGCCGTGGCGCAGGAACGCCGCCGCGGTGGCGCGCCCGATGCCGCGCGCGGCGCCGGTGATCGCGGCTGTCTGTCCGGCGAGGATGCGGGGCTGCTTGGCCATGGTCTCCTCCTGCTGGTGGCTGGGTGGTCGATCGAGTCTCACGCAAAGCTAGCGTTTTGGCCAGCCAGCCAGCATCGCCGTAGTATCGTCCCACCCATGCCGTTCTTCAAGTTCGAGGGGCAGCGTTTGGCCTACACGGAGTTCGGCGGCGGTCCCGCGGAGCTGACGCCGGCGGGCGGGCGCGGGCGAACGGCCAGGAGCGCGCCCGCGAACGCGCGCCCGCTGATCCTGCTGCATGGGCTGCTGCTCTCGCAGGAGATGCACCGTCCGCTGGCGGAAGACCTGGCGGCGCGCGGGAACCGCGTGATCACGCTGGACCTGCTCGGCCACGGCCACTCCGACCGGCCGCGTGACATGTGGCGCTACTCGATGATCGCGTACGGCAAGCAGGTGGTGGCGCTGATGGACCACCTGAAGATCGAGCAGGCGGTCGTGATGGGCACCTCGCTCGGCGCGAACGTGGCGCTGCAGGTCGCGTCGACCAACCCGGAGCGCCTGCGCGGGCTGGTGCTCGAGATGCCGGTGCTCGACAACGGGCTGCTGTGGAGCGCTGTGACGTTCACGCCGCTGCTCGTGGCGCTGACGTTCGGTGAGCCGCTGATGAAGCTGCTTGCGCGCACCACGCGCGCGGTGCCGCGGCGGCTGCTGCCCCACTACGGAAACGTGATGCTCGATCTCGTGCGCCAGGAGCCGGGGCCGAGCGGCGCGCTGCTGCAGGGGCTGTTCTTCGGGCGCATCGCCCCGCACCGCAGCGAGCGCGCGACGTTCACCACGCCCACGCTCGTGCTCGGGCATCCGCGCGACCCGGTCCACCCCTTCTCCGACGCGGGCATGCTCGCCAAGGAGATGCCGAACGCGACGCTGCTGCAGGCCAACTCGCTGGTGGAGCTGCGCGTTCAACCCGAGCGGCTGACCGGCGAGATCGCGGCCTTCCTGGACGGCGTGTGGGCGAAGCCGGGCGCCAAGCGGCCCAAGCGACAGACGGCCAAGCGCCAGGCGACCAAACGCGCCGCCCGCTAGCGCCGCGCGCTAGCTCGGCGGGAACAGCTCGAGTTCGTCGACGCTCACGTGCCCCGGCGCTTCGGCGGTCGAGGACGGCGGCGCCTGGCTGATCCACAGCGTCACGAACGTGAACGTCTTCTTGGAGTCGCGCAGGGCAAAACGCGTCTGCTTCTTCTTGATGACCTTCGGCGGGCTGAGCGGGATCCACGCGGGTTCGGTGATCGACGAGGGCACGGTGTGGCCGTTGGCGCCGTAGACCTGCACGGTCATGCCGGTCGTGGAGGTGATCAGCTGCAGCACTGCCAGCTGCTGCTTGGCCTTGAGGTTGATCAACAGGCCCTCGGCCATCTTCGGGGCGGTGGCCGGGTTGACCTGCGCTGTCCACGCGGTCGCCGGGTCGCCGTCGATCGCGAGGCTGGGGCCGCCGAAGTCGCTCGCGGGGTAGTTGTAGGGGTTGTACGTCTGCGCGGCGTTGGTGTCCAGGACGAGCGCCGCCTGCTGGGATTCTTCGCTGGTCTTTTCGCCCGTGGTGGATGTGGCGGGCGTGGTGCTCGTGGGAGTCGTGTTGGTTTCCGCCGCCGGCGTGGTGGTGGTTTTTTCGGAGGCCTTGGGCGTCACGGCGGTGAGCGGGATCTTCGGCGGTTTGACGGCGCCAAGCGGGAGTACGGGTTTGGGCGTCTTCGCCACACCGCCCGGCGTGGTCGTGGGCGGCGTGGTGCCCGGGGTCGCCGGCGTGGTCGCGGTCGGCGCGGCGGTCTGGGCGACGGTGGTGGTCACGACGCGGGCTTTGGCGGAGCCTTTGCTCAGCGCGGCGACAGCGGCCGCGGCGGCGCCCAACACGAGCACGGCGACGGCGCCGACGATCGCGGCGGTCGAGCGCCAGCCCGGCGTGCCGATGCTGCCGGGGGCGCCGGCGCCGCACTGCAGGCACCAGTCCTGTCCGGCGGCCATCGCGGCGCCGCACTTGGCGCAGCTCTGCACGGCGGCCGGCTGCGCGGGGCCGGCGGGGGGCTCGGCCGGAGTCCCGTTGGATCCGTCCTGGGGCGCCTGCCCGTTCGCCGGAGCAGGCGGAGAGTCGGCAAGCAACGTGGCCACTGCAGAAAGTTTAGTCAGCTTTCGAGGGCATGCCGCCACTTGCTCCAAATGCCGCTTTACCGTGCTTTGAGAAGTAGTAATGGATGCTGCGGCTGGCGACCTCGTACATCTCCTTCGCCATGCGTGTCTGCGTCCACGGCTTCTCCTGGAAGAAGAAGCTGCCGCGGTTGAACCGACCCCCATCGCCACGGTTATGCAGTTCGATCTCATTCAGCGGCCCGAACATCGCCATCGTGACGACCCGATCCAAGATGCTGCTGTCGGACGCGAAGTCACAGCCGTAGCCAAAGCAGACGAACGGCATGATCTGCTCGCTGAGCATCGCCGTTCGGAAGCCAATCAGGTTCTTACCGAGTCGCTCGATCGCATTCCCTCGAGCCTGACGCGTCTTTTCTTCCGCTTCGCGAGCATCGTTCGTGCCCTGATTCTTTACCTCGGAGATCAGGATCACGTGAAGATCGTCGCGCCGGTCGACGATCGACAGTATGCCGCCATCCGGTTGCAGCCATCTGCTTGCCGGCGCTGATGCAAACGGCACTTCTGGGAAATCCACCTTGAGCCGGTCGATGATCTCCGTCAGCCGCCAGGTGCGTTTATGGTCCAAGCGGATATCGCCGAACTCGCGTTCGAGTCGCGAGACTACTTTCTTCAGCGCGTGACCTAGATTGGTCTCCTGCTGCTTCGAGGTGAGATTGAGGATCGTTCCCTCACGCTGTATCCGGAGGTTTGCCTTTCTCGACACGCCATCAGCCCTTCTCGATCAGATAGACGTGCTCGGTTACGTGAAAGCTCCTGTCCGCCAGATTACGGCAGCCGCGAAATGTAGCGTATGGCAGTCTTTGCTCTGTGACATGACCGACTTCGTTGAGGGCCTCACGGATTTCGGGCGGCGAGATGAATCCCTCGTCGTTGAACGACAGGATCACGAAGCGTGCATCCACCGTGTCGACGAGTTCGCGAAGACGGGGCAGCGCCTTGCTTCTGACGTTGTAGTCAGACCTTCGCCATGAAGTCGGTATGCCAGAGACCTGACTGATCTCGCGTGGTTCCTCATAATTCACCAGAAGATTGAGCATGAAGTAGTTCGACCCATACGGATGCTGATTGTAGGGCGGGTCGAAGTATGCGACATCGAATCCGCCGACTTCTCCGACGAGCCGATTAGCATCCATTTGATGCACCGAGTAGTCACATTCAAACCTACTTAGTATTGGTGGCTGGAGCGCTATCTGCGCCGTGATTCGACTTAGTGCATCAGCGCCACTACCGCCGAACTTGCCCCTGCCGGTCTTGCGATCCTTGTAAAATCCCTTGAAGACCCCGGCCGTGTTGGCGTGGATTGAAGCTGCTGACAACAGAGGGCCCATTAGAAGCGATTTGATCTCTGGCGACTCATTCTCGAGTAGCTGCCGGTAAGCATCGAGGCGATGTGCGTTCTCTGGTGTATAGAAGACGCGGTCATCGCGGCCTATTGCAGTCGGATCGCGAGGAGCGTAGAGTCGCCTGATGAAGCCGGGAGGTACAGCTTGCTCTTCCACGGCTCTATTCAGCGCCGCCGTAGCCGCAATCACGCCCCGCATATGAACATCTCCGCAGTTACTGAGGTAGCACTCGCTGACTACACGAGCGTAGTCTTCGATGTCATTGACGACCAACTCTGCCGAATACTGCTTCAGCATCCGAGACACCACGCCCGAGCCTGAGAAGGCGTCCAAGACCCGTAGCTTCTCGCCTCCGAGCGAGCGCTGAACGCTCTCCACGGCATTCCTGATCAGTTTCAGCAGAGCCCGCTTGTTCCCTATATAGGTGATCAGCTGGCGCGTGAGGTACTCGGGATTCTCCTCAATCAGACCGAGTGGCAGCTGCTCGGGTTGGGGCGCCTCCAGCTGTTGGGGAAACGTGCTCATCAAGCGCGCCTAATCGCAGCGGCAGCATCATCCGGGTGAGCGGTGTCACAGGGCACCAGCGAGATTATCGTCTGAGCGGCGGACGGGTAGCCGCGTGGCGATGTCATGCGTCGCTCATCATCCTCGGCCATCGAGTGTCAACATCAACTGGACGCACGACCGCCGGGGACGATCTCGCGACCCGTCGGTCGCAGCTCCCCGTCGAGCTCCAGCTGCCAGTAGTAGCGGGTGAACGTCATCCCCGCGCGGAACTCGCCCACGTGCGGCTCGACGCGCTCGCCGGCGGCCATGCGCACGATCAGCTCGGGGTAGGTGCGCCCTGGCAGGGCGGCGTACACGGGCGCGGGGAAGGCGCCGCCGAAACGCGTGTTGACGTCGGTGATGCCGAGGCCGACGTCGGGGTCGCGGAAGACCTGGATGGTCGCCGGGCCGGCCACGCGCAGGGTCTCCATCACCCGCCGGCCGAGCTCGATCAGCTCCTCGTCGTGGATCACCTGGCCCTTGATCGACTCTCCCCCGCGCGACTCGCGCATCGTGCGGGGGATGGCGTTCAGGCAGCGCCCGTCGCGGTCGCCGAGGCAGTCGATCGACAGCTCGGGGCCGTTCATCGCGCGCTGGACCATCACCGGCTCCTCGACGTAGTCGATGAAGAAGCGCGCCTGTGCGGGGTCGTTGGCGAGGTGGATCGAGCGCGCGCCGGAGCCGCGACGGGGCTTGACCATCACCGGGTAGTCGAGCGCCTCCAGGTCCTCCTCGGGCAGCGCCGTCGGCGGCGAGGGCAGCGAGTGGCGCCCCAGCAGCAGGTGCGCCTCGTACTTGTCGTACGTAGCGCGGGCGACCGCGGCAGAGGGTACGAGGGCGGGAAGCCTCTCTTCCTCCAACGCGCTCGCCAAGATCTCTATATCGAGGTCCGTCAGCGGCAGCACCGCGCCGACTCCGTGCTGCTCGCACAGGGCGGCCAGCGCGGGCACGTAGTCGGGGTGCTCCATGCGCGGCACCGCCGCGCGCACGTGCGCGGCGTACTGCGCGGGGGCCAGCGGCGAGGGGTCGGCGGCGATCGTCAACGTGTGCGCGGCGAAGCACGAGACGATGTCGTAGCGCTTGCCGGTGCCCGTCAGCAGGATCGCCGGGCGCCCCGGCGGCGGCTCTGCCGGCGGCCTCACAGGCCCACGCGCGGGCGCGCTCACAGCTCGCCCTCCCAACCGCCGGCGTGCCCCTTGTACAGACCCGAGCCGCCCAGCACCATCGCGACCGTGCGCCACACGATGCGCGCGTCGAGCGCGGGGGAGCGGTGCTCGATGTAGTACAGGTCGAGCTCGATCCGCTGCGCCCACGGCAGCGACGCGCGGCCGTTGACCTGCGCCCAGCCGGTGATGCCGGGCTTGACCGCAAGGCGCCCGCGCTCGCGCTCGCTGTACTGCGCCACCTGCACGGGCAGCGTCGGGCGCGGGCCGATCAGCGACATCTCCCCGTGCAGCACGTTCACCAGGTTGGGCAGCTCGTCGAGCGAGGTGCGGCGCAGGAACGCGCCCACGCGGGTGATGCGCGGATCGTTCTCGTTGATCGCCAGGCCCGCGCCTTTGTGCTCCGCCCCGTCGACCATCGTGCGCAGCTTCAGCACGTCGAACTCGCGACCGTGCAGGCCGCAGCGACGCTGGCGGTAGATCACCGGGCCGGCGCTCTCCAGACGGATCGCCAGCGCGGCGAGCGCGAGCATGGGCGCGCTCAGCGCGAGCACGCAGGCGGACACGAGCACGTCGACGGCGCGGCGGATCACCGGGCGGAGGATAGGCGCCCCACTCGGCCGCCGGCCCGCCCGGCTCTCAGCGCGTGCCCTCGGCGGCTTCCCACGACGCTGAGGTCCCGTGGCGCAGCCAGTCCCACAGCCCGGCGGCGAGCGAGGCGGTGGTGAGCACGTAGTAGCGGGCGATCAGCAGCGGGCGAACCGGCAGCACGCCGGCGAGCGAGGCGGCGAGGAGCAGCGCGAGCTGGAGGTCGAGCGTGACCACGTACAGCAGGCTGGTGCCCAATGCGACGAGCGCGATGTTGACCGCCAGCGCGATCGCGTGCAGCGCGGCCGTGCTGTAGCGCAGCACGCGATGGGACAGGATCATCAGGGCGTAGCCGGGCGGGTAGCCTCGCGGGGAGAGCATGCCGCCGCGCAGGACGATCGGCCAGGTGTGGCTCATCATGCGCCGCTTGCGCGCGAACTCGCCGGACAGCGAGGGGACCATCTTCTCGCTCGCGCGCGCGCCCGGCACGTACACGGCGCGCAGCCCGCGCTTGACCATGTTGAACGGCAGCGACAGGTCGTGGCCCATGATCGGGTCGACGACGATGTAGGAGTCGCGCCGCGTGGCGTAGATGGCGCCGTTGCCGGCGGTGATCGAGGACAGCCGCGACTCGAGCGCGCGCACGCCCAGCTCGTAGCGCCAGTACACACCCTCCTGGTTGGGCGCGCCGGCGCCGGCGCCGTCCTGCGCGCCCGCGGCGTCCCCGATCGCCCGCACGAAGCGCACCTGCCCGCAGGCGTAGCCGACGCGGGGGTCGTCGAACGCACGCACCAGCGCCAGCGCGGCGTCTGGCTCCCACAGCGCGTTGGCGTCGGAGAACGCCACGATCTCGCCGCGCGCCTGCTCCACGGCTGCGTCCTGCGCGCGGATCTTGCCGCCGCGGGGGAGCTCCAGCACGAGGTCCGCCCCGGCGTCCGTGGCGCGCGCGGCGGTACGATCGGCGCAGCCGTCGCACGCGACGATCACCTGCAGCAGCGCGCGCGGGTAGTCGAGCGCGAGCGCGTTGGCGACCTTGGCGGCGATCACCGACTCCTCGTCGTGCGCCGCGACGATCAGCGACAACGCGGGCGGCGAGGAGGCGGACGACGATTGATGGGCTCCGCCTCTGGCGAGGCTCCGCTGCTCGTGTTCGCGTGCTGGCTGCGCCGTCGCCCGTGCGAACACACGCGCGAGAGCCGCCAGCGCGGCGGCGTAGCCGACCTGCGTCCACACGATCAGCCCGCACGACAGCCAGAAGATGATCTCCAGCGCGGTCCTCATCGGCTCGGACCTTCGTGCAGCAGCGACTCGTACAGCTCGAGCGTGCACTGCGCGATCTCCCGCCAGGAGTACTGCCCGGCCGCGAGCGCACCCGCGCGCGAGGCCATCTCGGCGCGCACAGGCGCGTCCGCCAGCAGCTCCAGCAGCGCGGCGTGCAGCGCCGCGGCGTCGCCTGCGGGGAACATGCGCGCGGCGCCGGTGGCGGCGATCTCGGGGAAGCCGCCGACGTCACTGAGCAGCAGCGGCTTGGCGAACGCGAGCGCCGTGAACAGCACGCCCGACTGGTCGATCTCGCGGTAGGGCAGCACCACCAGGTCGGCGCGGCGGAAGAAAGGCGGCAGCTCGCTGTCGGTGATGAAGCGCGGCACGAAGCGGACCCCCGGGGGCGCCATCGCCTGCAGCGGGGAGATGTCCATGCGCGGCGCGCCGGCGATCCACAGCTCGGCGCCCTCGATCCCCCGCCACGCCTCCAGCAGCAGGTCGATGCCCTTGTATGGCCGCATCAACCCGAAGCACAGCACCACAGGCTTGTCCGTCGCGAATGGCGGCGGCGCGTCCCCGCCGTCGATCCCGCCGCGCGACAGCCCGTCGGCCGCTAGGTGCTCGAACACCCCGTGCGCGATCACGTGCACGCGCTCCGCGTCGACGCCCAGCTCTTCTGTCAGCCGCCGGCGACCGTGCTCGGAGTGCGCGACCACCGCGTCGAAGTGGTCGTAAAGGCGTCGCTGCGCCACACGCTGCCCGGGCCGCGCCTCGCGCGGGAGGATGTCGTGGGCCGTCAGCACGAGCGGACGCCGGGCGCCGTCGGTCGAGCGGCGCGGCGGCAGCAGATGGCCGTCGACGTGCTGGACGGCCAGCCACTGGAAGTGCACCACGTCGGCGACGCGCGCGGCGCGCCGGTAGCGCAGCATGTCGGGCACGTGCTCGGCGAGCTTGACCGCGCGGCGTGCGCGCGGATCGCCGACGCGCGCGGCGAGACGGTAGAACAGCTCGCAGCGCCGATAGCCGTCGGCGGGAGGCACCGGCCCGTGCGCGAAGCGACTCGTGTACAGCTCCACGTCGGCCCCCGCCGCGCCCAGCGCACGGCAGAGCGCGTGGTCGTAGGGCGGCGTGTAGGCCGAGGGATCGACGATGTGGACGCGCATCGGCGAGCGGACGAGCGGCGCGCTCAGCGCTCGGCCAGCGGCGCGACGTAGCGCAGGAACGGATCGATCTCGAGCGCCTGTCCGGTGGCCCGCTCGAGCAGCGGGATGGTGTCCAGGCGGCGCCCGTGGCGGTGCACGTGCTCGCCCAGCCAGCGCTGGATGGCAGACACGTCGCCGCGGCGCAGATCCTCCTCACGCGGCCCCAGCTCGCGCTCCATCGCCTCCCACAGCTGGGCGGCGATCAGGCAGCCGAGCGCGTAGCTGGGGAAATAGCCGAAGCTGCCTGCGCCCCAGTGCACGTCCTGCAGGGATCCGAGCGCGTCGGAGGGGACCTCGACGTCGAGCAGGCGGCGCATGCCATCGCGCCACGCGCCAGGCAGATCGGGGACGGCGAGCTGGCCGTCGATGAGCGCGAGCTCGAGCTCGAAGCGCAGGACGATGTGCAGGGGATATGTGAGCGGGTCGGCCGACACGCGCACGGGGCCCGGCTCGACGCCCACGAGCGCGGCGTGCAGCTCGCCCGCGCTGACCGCGAAGCCGCCGGCGCCGAGCTCCGCGGCGAGCACCTCCGCGAACGCGGCGTCGCGTGCGACGTGGTTCTCCCACAGCTTGCTCTGGGACTCGTGCATCGACATCGATGTGCCGCCGCCGAGGTTGGTGCGGTCCAGCGCGGGGTCGACCTGACGCTCGTACAGCGCGTGCCCGTACTCGTGCAGCGAGCTGAGCAGCGACTCGACCTCGCCGTCGCTGTAGCGCGTGGTCACGCGCGTGTCGCCGCGGCCCATCCACGATGTGAACGGGTGCGCCGAGACGTCCACCCGCCAGCTGGCGGCGTCGACGCCTAGACGGCGCAGGGTGTTGGCGACGGCCGTCTGCTGCGCGCCGACAGGCACCTCGAGCGTGTGCCGTGGCGTGCGCACGCGCGCCTGCGCCACCAGCGGCGGCAGCGCCTCGGCGAGGGCGCCGAACACGCGGCGCAGCTCGTGCGTGCTCAGCCCGAAGTCGTAGTCGCAGAGCAGCGCGTCGTAGGCGGTCTGGCCCTCCTCGGCTACGCACTCCCCGTACGCCCTCGCCAGCTCCACGTTGCGCTTCAGCGCCGGTTCGAACGCGGCGAAGTCGTCGTTGGCGCGCGCGCTCTGCCAGCTCTCCTGACCGTCGGTGCTCGCTCGGGCGATCTCCACCGCGAGCTCTTCCGGCACCCGGCGGGCCCGCTGCCAGTCGCGCCGCGCGATGCGCACGATGTCGCGGTCGAGCTCGTCGAGCTGCGCCTCCTCGAGCTCGCCGAGCCAGTCTCCGATGTCCACGGCGGTGGCGCGCTCGTGGGTGAGGCGAGCGATCATGCCGAGCTGCTCCGCCCGCGCCGCCGCGCCCTCGCTGGGCATCATCACCAGCTGGTCCCAGCCCAGCAGCATCGCGATCGCGGCGAGATCCGCGAGCTCGGCCATGCGGCCGCGCAGCTTCTCCAGGGCGTGCACGCGTTAGAGCGTATGCGCCCGGGCCGGCGAGTGTCCCGACAGAGCGCGCCAATCGGGCCCGTGCGCGCCGCGTGAGCGCCAGGCGCTCGCTATTTGGCGGCGGTGAAGACGTCGGCGCCGAAGATCGCCGGCACGGTCGCGGCGTCGGCCAGACGGGGCAGGCCGAACAGCGACTCGAAGGTGGCCAGGGAGGAGTAGTGGTCGTACGGGGTGGCGCTGATGGTGCCGGGCTCGATGAACGGGGAGATCAGCACCGCGCCGATCCTGCCGCCCCCGGGGCCGGTGATGCCCGGTAGCGGGGAGTCGGGCCCCGGTTCCTCGTCGCAGCAGGACGAAGCGTCCGACTGCGGCCCGTCGGACTCGTCGAAGGTGATCTCCAGCAGCCCGTTCTTGCGGAAGGCGGGCGAGGCGGTGATCTTCGGCACCCACGTTTCGAGGAAGCCGTCGATGTCGGCGAGCGCAGAGGCGCCGCTCGGCTGGTTGGTGCACGGGTAGTCGTGGCCGTCGTTGCACAGGTTGGGGGTGATGAACGAGAGGTTCGGGGTCTTGGCGATCGACGCGAGGTCCGTCGCGAGCCCGGTCTCGCCGCGCAGGGCGCTCGCGGGCATCGCACCGCTCGGCGAGCCCATCGCGACGACGTGCGCGTCGCAGTAGCTCTCATCGTCGATCACCGACTGGAAGTACACGAACGGGTCGTGGCGCGTCGCATAGCCATCGCCTTCGACGGCGTCCTGGGTTTCGTCCTTGCTGTTCAGCGCCGGGTGCCCGCAGGCCGCGGCCTCACGGTTGGGGTCGTTGCCCATGTCCTGCTCGTACGCCTTCCACGTCAGCTTGCGCGCGGACAGCTGCGTGCCGATGTTCTCCACGTTCGGCGGGTACACGCAGCCGATGCCTGACTCCACGCCGTCGGCGAGCGTGGCCGGGGCGAGGAATTCGTCGAAGAGCTGGCAGTCGGCCTGGTTGTCGGGGTTCGGCGGCTGCCCGGAGACGATCGAGATGTAGTTGTCGTTGCTCTCGTGGCCGGTGGCGTAGTAGTCCTCGAGCAGCGCGCCCTCGGCGGGCAGCGTCTGCGCCAGGTAGGGGTCGCCGGCCGGTTCCCCGAACGTGCTCGCATAGTCCTCGTTCTCGAGCATGATCACGAACACGTGTCGGACCTTCGGCTGCTTGTACGCGGCGTGCGCGGCCGCGCTACTTGCGGTCGCTCCGCACGCCAGCGCAGCCGCGGCGATCGCGATCGCCGAGTTACGGATCATGGTGCGCATGGCGGTCCTCTCTCATGTGGTCGTGACCGCTTCGACCGGCGCCGGCGGTTCGGCGATCGTCGGCGGGCTCAGGAACGCGGCGCTGCTCAGATCGAGGAAGTCCTCGACCGTGCGCGCGTTGGCGTCGCGGTAGGTGAGCGCCGGGAGGTTCCACTTGGCCTCGATCGTGGCAAGCACCGAGGTGTGGTCGTGCACGACGTTGGTGACCGCGTTCGTCTTGGAGTACGGGGAGGCCACGACCGCGGGGACGCGCGGGCCGTAGAGGTCATAGCCGCCGGGGGCGTCGCCGGCGGCCAGTTCCGGCGGGATCGAGTCGGGCGCGATCGCCGCGGGCGGTGGCACGTGGTCGTAGTAGCCGCCGTGCTCGTCGTAGGTGTAGATGAGCAGCGTGCGCGGCCAGGCGGGAGAGCGCAGCACGGCGTTGACGATGTGGTAGGCCCAGTACTCGCCGTAGTCCATGTTCTGTTCGCTCTCCTCGTCGCCGCCGGTCGTGTCGAGCTTGCCGGCGATCGCTTCCATGCCCGGCAGTGAGGCGAGCGGCCCGCCGATGTCCGTCAACGCCCCGAACTCGGGGTCGACGAAGCTCACCGACGGCAGGCTGCCGGTCGCGCAGTCGGCGAGGAACTCCGCGATCGGGGCCAGGTTGGTGGGGTATTTCTCGATGATCGTGGGGATGATCGCCGTCTGCGGCAGGTCCGTGAAGTAGTTGCGCCAGCTGATCCCGTAGGCGTGCAGGCGGTCGAAGATCGTGCCGTTGGGCGGTGGCGGGTCCTCCAGGCTTTCCGTGTTCGTGGCGATGTCGCCGTAGGCCGTGCCCGCCATCAGGAAGCGGCGGTTGGGGTAGGTCTGGCACGGCGCCGAGCAGAACCAGCGGTTGGCGAGGCAGAAGGCGCGCGCGAACGAGTACGCGAACGGCAGCACGTCTTCGGTCCAGTAGCCCATCGGCTCGTGCGATTCGACCGAGCGCACGAAGCCGTCCATCTTGCCGCCGTCGATCTGCTCGTGGGTCGCGTTCCACGTCTGCGTGACCGACGGCGCCTGCGCGGTCGTGGGGATCACGAACGACGGCACCGATACGCCATTGGCGTCGGGGTTCGAGTTGCGCGCGACGCCCAGGTGGTTGAAGCGCAGTCCATCGGCGCGCGGCTGGCCCGAGCGCGACAGCGCGCCCAGCAGGTTGTCGAACGAGTGGTTCTCCATCATCACGACCACGATGTGATCGAACGGGAGCGCTTCGTCGACCGTCCCAGCCGCGCGCCTCGGGTCGGGCAGGCTGTCGGGTGCGCGCACAGTCGAGGCGGCCGCGGCAGCGGCCCGCAGGCGCCCACCGGCGCCCGACACGCTCGCGAGCGCGGCGCCCGCGGATCCGCCACGGCGCAGCAGCGTGCGACGGGTGATCTTCGGGTCGAAACGATCTGGACGGTCGTTCATCTGGTCTCCACTCGTGTGCGTGTGCGCTCTCGACTGATCCGCTGCTGGGGATCTACTGCCCGCGCGGCTCGGCCGGAATGTGAAGATCCTGTGAGATGCGCGACCTGGGCATCCTTGGGCCCATCGGCGCCGGGCGCGGGCCAGGTAGGCTGTGACGATGGAGCCGATCAGCGTGGGCGAGCTCGTGAAGGTCGCCGGCGGCGGCCCTGAGCAGGACGGCATCGTGTTCGACACGCCGAGCAGGACGAAGGTGGTGGTGGCGGTGCTGGACGCCGGGCGCGGCCCGCTATTCCGCACGGTCCATCCGCAGACGCTGAGCGAGCGCACCGAGGAGGGGCCCGGCGACCGTGCGCTGCGGCTGCTGATCCGGCGCACACCGCCGCCCGTCCACGGCGGCGCGGGCGAGCGCACGGGCACCGGGCGGGCGAGCCGCGGTCACACGCGCGGGACGATGCACCGCACGACCGGCAAGTAGCGGCGGGCGGGGGTGCCCGACACCGAGCTGAGCTACTGCGTCGTCAACACCTCCCAGCGGGAGCTGCTGCTGCGCGGCCTGGACGCGATCACGGGCGAGCGGGCGGGCCTGCCGTTCGCGAGCGAGGTGCTGGTGCTCGACAACGGCTCGCGCGACGGCTCCGCGCAGGCGGCGCGCGAGCACCCGGCGGTGGACGAGGTGATCGCGCTGGAGCGCCGCCGCGGCAAGGCGGCGAACGACTCCGAGCTGCTGGACCGCGCGCGCGGGCGCTACGCGCTGCTGCTGAACGAGGACTCCGAGCTGCGCCCCGGGGCGACGCTCGCCCTGTGGCGGGCGCTACAGGAGCGCCCGCGGGCGGCGTGCGCGGGGGCCAGGCTGGTGCGCCCCGACGGGAGCGAGCAGGCCTGCGCGTGGCGCTTCCCCACGCCCGTCACGGCGCTCGCCGGCGCGCTGATGCTGCACCGCGTGTACACGGTGCAGAGTCGCGGCGAGCGCACGCGCGAGGTCGACTGGTGCCAGTCCTCCGCGCTGCTGGTGCGGCGCGAGGCGGCAGCGCAGGTGGGCTACCTCGACGGCGACTTCTTCGTGTACTCCGACGAGGTCGACTTCGCCCGGCGCCTGCGCGACGCCGGCTGGCGCAGCGTGTACGTGCCGGCGGCGGTGGCCGTGCACCACGAGCAGCTGTCGACGGGCGCGCTGCCCGAGCGCAGGATCGTCGAACTGGCGCGCGCGCGCGACCTGTACATGCGCAAGCACCACTCTCCCGCGAGCGCGCGCGCGGTGCGCTGGCTGACAGCTTGGAGCTACGCGCTGCGCGCGCTCGCCGCGCTGGCGCTGCCCGGGCACGACCCGCGGCGCTACTGGCGCCACGTCATCGCGACGCTTATGCCCGACCGCGGCGAGGGTCTGCGCGAGGCGGCCGCCGAGTACAACCGCGGCGCTTAGCGATCGGCGACTGCGACGTCCGGCGATCAACGCCGGGCGCGGCGGGAGTCCCGCCACCCGCGCTCAGGCCGCGTCCAGCTCCTCAATGAGCGCCGCGACGATGCGCTGGTCCAGCTGTGTGCCGGCGACCCGCTCGAGCTCCGCGCACGCCTCGCGCGGCGTTCGCGCGGGGCGGTAGGGCCGATCGGTGACGATCGCGTCGTAGGTGTCGCACGCGGCGATGATCCGCGCGGCGAGTGGGATCTCCTCGCCGGCCAGGCCGTCGGGGTAGCCGCCGCCGTCCCAGCGCTCGTGGCTCGCGCGCACCGCCGGCGCGAGATGCGCGAAGGCGTCGATGCGCTCGACCAGTTCGCCGCCGATCGCGGCGTGGCTTCGCATCGTCACCCACTCCTCGTCGGTCAGCGGGCCGGGCTTCAGCAGGATCTCGCTGGGGACGGCCACCTTGCCGAGGTCGTGCAGCATCGCCGCGTAGCGCACGTCGCGCGCCTGCGCGCTCGTCAGCGACATGCGCAGCGCGACCCGCTCGGCGAGCATCGCCACGTCTTCGCCGTGGCAGGCCGTGTAGTCGTCCTTGGCCTCCACCGTGCTCGTCAACGCCGCGAGCGCGGTCGTGAACGCGCCCTCCAGGTCATTCACCAGCTTGGCGCGGTGGACGGCCACGCCGAAGCTCGTTGCGACCGCCTCTACGAGCACCGCGTCGGGCTCGGCCAGCGCGCCCGGCTCGGCGGCCTCGATGTTCAGCACACCCCACACCGCCCCGTCCACCAGCACGGGGACGGCCAGCTCGGAGCGGGGGTCGGTGGTGGGATCGCGGACGATGTAGTCGGGGTCCATGCGCGTGTCCGGAACGAGCGCGGTGTGGCCGGAGCGGGCGACCTTCCCGTTGACGCCCTGCGACGCCGACTGCTCGGTCAGCAGGAACTCGGTCATCACCTCAGCCAGCGGGCCGCGCGCGGCGATCAGCCGCAGCACGCCGTCGTCGAGCCGCTGGATCGCCGCGAGATAGAAGGCGAACGTCTCGTGCAGCTCGTCGACGACCAGCTGCGCCATTTCCTCTACGTCGCTCTTGGTCGCCAGCTCCGACGTCAGGCGCGCGGCCAGACGCAGCTGCTCGCGCAGGTAGGCCACCTCGCCGGCCCCGGCGAGGCTCTTCACGCGTGCGTCGGCGCGATGGCGGCTCAGCGCCTCGGCGCGGCGCTGGCGCTCCTTGGCGCCGGCTCGTTGGGTGGGCTTGACAGTCAACTCGGGCACGACAGGGCACCCATCGGCCGCAAAATGCGCATTCTTGAGCCAAGAATCATTCGGCTAGACATTTCCGACACTAGGCTGACGGCCGTGGACCTAGTCGGGCAAGGACACGGGGAGCGAAGTGTGCTGCGCAAATGAGCGACTGAGGACGCCGCCCGGCGCCCCGTCCACGGCCGTCAGACGTCCTTCAGCGGGTCCTCCGCATACGCCTCGACGTCGCCGTGCCCGGCGCGGAAGGCGGCCACCCGCCGGCGCCCGTCGGTCACGAGCGAGCGCGCCTGGACAAGCTCGTGCGGGTGGAAGAAGCGCGTGAGCGCCAGCAGCGCGGGCACGAGCGCGAGCCACACGACGCGCAGCGCCAGGCCGGCGAGGCCGTGGGTCGGCAGCAGCAGCTCACCGGAGACGGCCACGCCGGCGAGGATCGCGGCGAGGTGTGCCAGCCGCAGCCATTCGAACCCGACCTTGAAAAGACCTCGCGTCAGCAGGTACATGACGGCGAGCATCACCGCGTACGCGCCGCACAGTGCGATGCCGGCACCGGCGATGCCGAGGTTCACCCCGCCGTGGGGAACGAGCAGCAACAGCAGCGCCACGTTCACGGCCAGCCCAGCGGCGGCGGCGGGGAAGTTGCGCGTGGTGACACGCGCGCGCCCGGCGATCACGACGAACACTAGGTACAGCCCGTACAGCGCCCAGCCGAGCGCCAGCCACGGCAACGCTTTGTAGGCGTCGAGATATTCGGGGCCCGCCAGCAGCCGCACCATCCAGCGCCCGAGCAGCGCCACGCCGCACACCACCACACCGGTGGCGAGCGTGTAGTAGGTCGTCACGAGCGAGTACAGCTTTGCCGCTTCCTCGTCGCTGTCGATCGAGTACGCCAACGGCGGCCACGCGTACTGAAAGCCGCGCACGGCCACGAACACGACCGTCGCGAGTTTGAGCGCGACCGCGTACAGCCCCGCGGAGCCCTCGCTGTAGACACGAAGCAGATAGAAGCGGTCCGCCACCTGCAGCGCGTACACGCTCGCGTCCGCCGGCACCGTTGGCAGGCCAAAACGCAGCATCGCGCGTAGGTCAGAGACCTGCACACGCAGCGAGAAGCGCCGGCGCAGCACCCACCACAGGCCCAGCAGCACCACCGCCGAGGCGCCGAAGTTGCCGAGCAGCAGGCCGCGCGCGCCCTGGTTGGCGAACACGACGAGAAAGACGGTGAACGCGACAGTCATCGTCACGTTCGCGCCCGATGCGTACACGTATGCGCGCGTGCGCTGGTCCACGCGCAACTGCGCGTAGGCCATTTCCAGGTTCGTGAACGCCCACAGCCCAAGGATCGCGCAGTCGATCAGCAGCGGATCGTGCTGACCGAGCAGCAGTTTCGACAGCTCCCCCGCGAACGCCACCGCCACCAGCGAGGCGACGGTCGTCGTCCATGCCACCGTGGCCGTCGCCGTGCGTGCGACCCGGTCGCGACGGGCCGTGTCCGCGTCGTTGAAGTAGAAGCGGATGAAAGCCTCGCCGACGCCGGCGCGCAGCAGGATGCTCGTGAGGATCACCGCCGTCAGGAGCGATTCGGCGGCCCCGTAGGACTTGGTGCCCACGTGGCGCGTGTACAGCGGCAGCGTCAGCAGCGCCAGGCCCTTGGCGAGGATGTCCCCGAACTGGTAGGCCGCCCCCGTCGTCACCAGGCGCTTGAGGTAGCCGAGCACAGCTCAGAACCTATCGGCCGTCACGGGCTGTGTTGGCCGGCGCCGACGGAGCTGTACGAGGGAGCGCGCGAGCGCGCCTCCCAAGATCCGCCCGCGCGTGCCAAAGCGACCCCGACGGCCAGCAGCGTCCATGTGAACGGGTCTTCGAGGAAGTCTGCGTACGTCCACGTGTGCAGCACGAGCGCCGCGAAGCACGCAGCGACCGCGATCCGCGGCGGCGAGCGCCCGGCGCCGCGGAAGAGGACGAGGAAGGCGGCGGCGAGCAGCGCCACGTACACAGCCAGCCCGATGATGCCCTGCTCGGCGGCGACCGTGATGGGGATCGTGTGCGACGCCGACACCGCGTTCTCGGTGCTCGCCTGCGCGGCCTTGCTGTGGAGCTTGTACTCGGTTTCGAAGGACCCCGAGCCGTAGCCCTCGAGCGGGCGTTTGGCGAACAGTTCGAGACCCCCGGAGATCAACGTCGTGCGCCCGCTGGTGGCGTTGCTGGCCGACCCTTTCGCGCCCTTCAGCCCGAAGTGCAGGCTGGCGGGCGCGAGGAGCACGAGCAGCCCCGCGATCGCGACCACGGCGGCCGACGCCAGCACGGTGGCGCGCACGCCCCAGCACCACGCGCCCAGCACCGCCAGCCCCAGCAGCAGCGCGGCGATGCTCGACTGCGAGAAGCTCGTGACGAGCCCGGCCAGCAGCCACGCCAGCACCGCCGCCCCCGCCAGCAGCTCGCGCCGGCGCGCGCGCAGGATCGCGGCGGAGTCGCCGAGCGCTCGTCGAGCGCTGAGCACGACGGTCGTGACGGCGATCACCACCAGCGCGAGGAAGCGCCCGTAGATGCTGGGGTCGAAGAACACGGAGTTGACGCGGAAGTAGTTGTCGTACTGGTTGGCCGCCACCACCTTCGGGTTCAGGAACAGCGCCTTGCGGTAGTACTCGATGAAGCCGACGCCCGCGAACAGCACCGCCAGCGCGACCGCCACGCCGAGGCAGCGCGCCAGCAGCTCGCGCGTCCAGCGCACGTCGCGCAGGATCAGGAACAGCAGCGCGAACGGCACGTAGAAGAAGGCGATGTTCTCGGCCGCCTTGCCACGGTCGCTCGAGTAGAGCGTCTGCAGCGCGTACAGGCCGACGGCGGCGAACAGCAGCCATTCGACGCTCCGCGGCGAGGTCCACCAGCTCGCCCGCGTGGGCGAGAGACCGCCGCTTTCGCCGCGGGAGGGATCGCGGCGCTCGCCTCTGCCGAGCAGCCGCGGCAGCAGGTGCGTGATCGTCCCCGCCGCGACGACCAGATACAGGGGCACGAGCAGGTTGACGGTCCTGCCCTCGGTCGCGATCGGCACCCTGAAGGGGAGCGCGAACACGGCCAGCAGCGGAAAGGCGTCGGCGCGGCGGCGCATCACGACGACGAGCGCCGCGATCACGACGAAGGCGAGGGCGAGCCCCGCCGCGAGCGTGCCGGCGCTCGGCAGGCTTGTCGCGGGCACGGTCCCCAGGACGGCGCTCACGGCGCCACCAGCGTGAAGCCGGAAGGCATCAGCACCGGGCTGTGGTGGGCGAGGGCGATACGCACGCGATATTCCCCCGCGGGCGCGAGCGCGCCTTCGTTCTCGGGCACCAGGACCGTCAGGCCGCCGGGGCTCGTCTGCGTGCCGTAGCGCCGGGCTGTGCCCCTGTGCCCGTTCCAGACCAGCGAGAACACTTTATAGCGGGCGAGCGGGTGGTCGCGAACGAGCGTCGCGACGGTGTTGCCACTGGAGTCGATGATAGTCACCGTCACCGCTTCGGCGTCCGCGAGCTTGAACGAGATCGCCTCCTGTTTGACGTGCCCGCTCGGGTACGGCGAGAAGAACGGCGTGCGCTTGGGTTCCTGCACCGCGGTCGGCGTGTGCTTCAGCCGCTGCGTGATCAGGAACGCCGCGAAGCAGGCGAGCACCAGCAGCGCGAACACGAGCCGCGCGAGCGGGTCGCTGCCCGGCGCCGCCAGAGCACGCCCCCCTCCGTCATCCACGCCGGCGCCCGCCTCGGTCAATCCTCGCCGCCAAGCGCGAACCGCTCGACCGTGTCCGAGCGCAGCCCCAGGCGCAGCGTCTCCAGCGAGAGCACGTCGGCGGGCGCGATGTTGCCGAGGCTGCACTCGGTGCCGAAGCGCGTCAGCAGCCACACCTGCTGGCGCTGAAGCGGCGCGTCGAAGATCAGGCGCTCGGGATCGATCGCGTGCGCGATCTCGTCGATCAGCCCGGTGCGTACTTCGCCGTTGGCGCGGTAGATGCCCGCTGTGCCGGACTCGCGCGCCTCGGCGATCACCTTCCACGCACCCGCCGCGAGGTCGCGCTCGATCTGCTCCACCCAGATGTAGGGAGCCATGATGAAGTCCGCGTCCTTGCTGCCGACCTCCGCGAGCACGGTGAACTCGTGTGACAGGCGTTCGATCAGCTCGCGCTTGACGTCGGCCGCGAGCGTGATCGTGCCGTCGGAGATCTCGACGTGACGCAGGCCGAGCTCGCGCAGCCACGCGACCAAGCCGTCAATGCGCCCCTGGCGGATGGCCACCTCGGTCAACGTGCCGCCGAGCACGACGGGGATGCCGTGCGCCTCGTACAGCTCGAGCTTGGGCTTCAGGTTGCCCGTCACCAGCGCCGTGCCCCAGCCGAGCTTGACGATGTCGACGCTGTCGCCCGCGACCTCGAGCATCCCGGCCGCCTCCGCGACCGACAGCCCCCGATCGATCACGTGGGTGATGCCGTGCTCACGCGGCTTGACCGACCGCGCGGGGATGTCCAGGAAGCCGGCTATGGGCTCGACGCTTCTGACGCTTCTTTGTCCTTGTCGGCGCCGACGATCACCACCACGTTCGCCGAGCCGGCGAGCGCCGTCACCGCCGCTTCGATCGGCTCCACGTGCGTCACATCCGCCGAGCGCGCGACGCCTTCGGCTTCCGCCTTGTGGCCGCTGGCGTACTCGACGACGCTGAGGAGGCCCGAGCCGGGAGGTTTCCCGTTCATCGCCGTCGCCTCGGAGTAGCCGTTCTGCTGCAGTTCGCTGGCCGTGCGGTGCGCGAGACCTTCGGCTTCGGTCGCGTTCAGGACCGTCACCGTCGTTTCCGCGGGACTCACGGTCGGCGCTTTGGGTGCGGCTTTGTGCGCGGACCGTTGCGCGTGCGCGCCGCCCGGCGTGGTGGCGATCTTCGCCGCGGCCGTTTGCGCTTTGTCCTTCGAGGATCCGCCGAGCGCGGTCACGGCGACCGCCGCGGCCGCCGCCACGACGATCAGGGCGACCGCCACCAGCGCCGCCACCCTGCGCGGCGAGCGTTTGGCGGCGTACACCGATCGGCCCTCCACCGCCGCGGCGACGGTCGCCGGTGGGGCCGGCGGGCGTGGCATGACCGGTGGCGGCGGCGAGACCGGCGGCGCCTGCGACACGGGGGGCCGCAGTGGCGGTGCGGGCGGGACGGACGCGGAAGGCGCGGCGGCTGCCGGCGGCTGCGGCGCGGCTGGGACCGGCGCGGCCTGGGGGGCGGGCGGCTGCGCGGGTGGCTGCGCCTGCGGGGCGGGCGGGCGCGGCGGGCTGGGAGCGCGCGGCGGAGCCGCGGAGGCAGCCATGCCGGCCGCGGCCGCGGCTGTGGCCGGAGCGGGGGGAGCGGGCGTACCCGGAGCGGCGAGGCCAGGAGGGGACGCGCTCGCGCCGACGGGTCGGCTCTGCGCGGCGCCGGCCGCGGATGCGGGCGCGCCGACGGGGCTCGCCGCGGGCGTAGGCGCCGGCAATTTGGGCGCGTTCGCGGGAACGGGAGCGGCGGGCCGGGCCGGTTGCGGGGGAACGTCGGGGACCGGCGGAGCGCCGGGGGCGACGGGGGCTGACGGCGTGACAGGCGCTCCGCTCGCGGTCAACGGCTGGGCCGTGGGCGACGGCGCGCCGGGGTGCAGGGGCGTGGCGACCACGCGCGTGGCGGGAGCGGCGCCGGCGGCTGCCGCGCGGGCCTGGAGCGGCGCAGCGCGCGGGACGGGGCTCGCCACGGGGGCGCCTGGAACCTGCTGCTGGACGCGAGCCGCGGCTACGGCGCTGACGCGCTGCTCGAGCTCGGCGGCGCGCTCAGGGGCGCGCCCGGCCCACTCGCGCAGGCGCTTGAGCTCGCGCGCCTGGGAGAAGACGAGCAGGGAGAGGATCGCGATGCCGACCAGCGCGGCAAACGCCCCGATCGCCCCGATCTTGGTGAACGTGCTCGAAAGCGAGAGCGCGAACGGCAGATAGATCATGAATGCGGGGAGTGTACGAGGGGAGCAGGCGCCTCGCGCTGGGCCTGCTCGTCGTGGGACTCCCCCTCGCTGTGCTCGCCGGCGGCGGGCTCGGCGTGCTCGGGCGGCTCACCGGGCCCCTCCGTCGGCGCATCCCTGTGCGCGGCGGTCAGCTCGGACACCTTCGCCGCCAGCCCCGCCGCGTCGCCCTCGAGCACCAGCAGCCCGATCTCGGCGAACATCGCCTCGACCTCGTCGACCGCCAGCGGCTCGCGGTCGGCCAGCAGGATCTTCTCGGCGGAGGTCCCCCGGCGGCGCTCGTAGCCGTTGAACAGCTCCTCGTGGAGCTTCTCGCCAGGCCGGCTCCCGACGATCTCGATGTCGATGTCGCGGTCGGGGTCCAGGCCCGAGAGCTCGATCATCGCGCGGGCTAGATCCATGATCTTGACCGGTTCGCCCATGTCGAGCACGAACACCTCCGCACCGCGCAGGCGCGCCAGCGACCCGGAGCGGATGATCAGCTGGACGGCCTCGGGAATCGTCATGAAGTAGCGCGTCATCCGCTCGTCGGTCACGGTCACGGGGCCGCCGCGCTCGATCTGGCGGCGGAAGATCGGCACGACGCTGCCGGAGGAGCCGAGCACGTTGCCGAAGCGCACGGCCGCGAAGCAGGTGTCCGGAAAACGGGCGGCGGCGGCCTCCAGCGCGAACTCCGCGAGCGCCTTGGAAGCACCCATCACGGTCGCGGGGTCGACCGCCTTGTCGGTCGAGACCAGCACGAAGCGCGCGACACCGCTCCCGCCGGCGATGTGGGCGACGACCTTCGTGCCGATCGCGTTGTTGCGCACCGCCTCGACCGGGTTGGCCTCCATCAGCCCGACGTGCTTGTAGGCGGCGGCGTGGAAGACGATCGTCGGCGCGTGCTCGGCGAAGACCTCGCGCATGCGCTCCTCCTCCTTGCAGTCGGCGAGCACGGCGGCGAGCATCGAGGACGGGACGTGGCGCTCGTCTTCCAGCTCGCGCTGAATCGAGAAGAGGTTGTCCTCGGCATGGTCGAGCAGCACGATCCGGTGCGGCTCCACGCGCGCGATCTGGCGGCACAGCTCCGAGCCGATCGAGCCGCCGGCGCCGGTCACGAGCACGGTCTGCCCGGCCAGGTAGGCGCCCACGCGCTCGAGCTCCATGTGCACGGGCTCACGGCCGAGCACGTCCTCGACGCGGACCTCGCGCATCTGGCGCGCGAGCGCGCCGCGCGTCTGCAGCAGCTCGAACACCGTCGGCAGCGTGCGCACGGGGATCGCACGCGTGCGGCACTCGCGCACGATCCGCGCGCGAGTCGAGCCGGGCGCGGAGGGGATGGCGATGATCACTTCGTCGGGCTCGGCTTCGTCGAGGATGCGCGGCAGGTCCTCTTCGGTGTTGCCACGCACGCGCAGGCCTTCGATGCGCAGCCTTCGCTTGGTGGGGTCGTCGTCGACGAAGCCCACGGGCGCGAGGCCGAGGTCGCGGTTGCGCATGATCTCGCGGGCGACCAGCCGTCCGCCCTCGCCGGCGCCGGCGATCAGCACCGTGCGCTGGTCGCGCCGCGGGCTGCGGAACGCCGCGAGCGGCCTGCGCTCGTACAGCGTGCGCGCGAGCGCGCGGATGCCTACCAGGAAGACGATCGAGAGCAGCGCGAACAGCACGATCACGGTGTCCGGGAGCATGACCGCGACCGCCGCCGCGTGGCCGGGTGGGTGCCCCGTTTCGATGTAGCGATGCACCGGGCGCAGGATCTCCACGCCAGCCACCGTCAACAGCACGATCAGCACGACCGCGAGCACGACCGCCTCGTAGTCGCGCTGGCCCGCATAGCGCCAGCGACGCTGGTACACGCGCGCCAGCACGAGCACGGGCAGGCTCCCGGCGAGCACCCACCAGATCGTGTCGGCGCGCAGCTCGTTGTAGTGCGGCGGCAGCCTGGTGGTGAGCCGCAGCTGGAAGGCGAGGTTGTACGCGAATGCGACCAGCGCCCCGTCCACTGCCAGCTGCGGCAGCGCGCGACGGTGGAGGGGAACGGCCACCGAGCGGATCCGTCGGCGCATTGTGAAGATTGTATGCGGCTACTGCGACTGTGGCGTCGCAGCAGGCGATCGCTCCGAGCGCGGGCTGACGGGCGACAGCAGCAGCTCGACCAGCGCGCGCGGGTCGCGACGCACGCGTGCCGGGTCGCCTGCGCGGTCGCGCTTGCCGAGGTCGAGCTCCTGCGCGTCGCGCAGCATCCGCAGGCGGCCTTCGTCGATCAGCCGCTTGTCGACCGCCCCCATGCGACCTTGGAAGGTCGTGTACACAGGCGTGCCCAGCGCGACCGCCTCGCGGTTCATGGTGCCCCCGGCGGAGATCACCAGGTCGGCGTGCGCGATCAGCGACTGCGCGTCGATCGCGTGCTCGGGGACGACGAAGCCGGGGACGCGTCGCAGCTCCTCGCGCTGGTGGGCCACGCGCGGCAGCACCACCGGCTGGGTGCCGTGCTCGCCGGCGGCGGAGCTCAGCCGCACCAGCACGCGCGCGAACAGATCGTTCTCGAAGCGGTGATACAGAGACACCTCCGGCGGCGTGCGCACGACCACGATCGGGCGGGCGGGGTCGAGGTCGAGCTCCGTCAGCACCGCGTCCCGCGGCTCGAAGTCCGCCAGGTAGTACTCCTCCTTGAGGCCCTTGTACGCGCGCACCTTGCCCTTCGCCCCATAGCGCTCCAGGCGCCGTGGGGGGATCGCGTCGGGCACCACCACCGCCCGCGCCAGCCTGCAGTTGACGTTGTGCTGCACCGTCGCCCACTCGTAGTCGAACATCGTCGCGCTGGGGATGCGCAACAGCGCGGCCGCGACGCTCACGTCGTTGGAGCCGTGGCCGAGGGCGATGTCGAAGCGCCCTGCCGATCCCCGCTGCTCGGCGCTCGCCCAGCGCACGAGCGCGGCCGAGCGCGACGCCAGCCCGAGCGCCTTGGCGCTCAGGCGCTCGCCACGGTGATGCCCGATCGCCGTGTGCGCGACGCCCAGGCGCTCGCACAGCTCGAGCGTCTGGGCGAAGTCGCGCGCGGTCACGCGCACGTCGTGGCCGTCCGCGCGCAGGCGCTCGATCACGGGGCGCATGACAAGCACGTGCGGGCTGTTCGTCAGATCGATCCAGACGCGCATGGCCGACTGACGGTAACGGTCCGTGGCGATCGGCCCCGGATCGACGCTATCGTTGGCCGGCTCGTGCTCGTCATAGCCTCGATCTCGGAATCGCTCGTCAACGAAACCTCGCACCTCGTCCGCGACGGCGGCCTGGTGTGGATCTTCGCGCTGATGGCGATCTCCAGCGCGTGCATCCCGATTCCCTCCGAGGTCGTGATGCTGTTCGCCGGCTTCGCCGTCGCGGACCCGGGCCAGAGCGCCTCGCACCATCACCTGACGCTGGTCGGGGTCGTGCTCGCCGGTCTGCTCGGCACGATGGTCGGCTCGTTGGTCGCCTACGCGGTAGGCCGTGGCGGACGCCTGGAGCTGCTCGAACGCCACGGCGGCAAGCTTAAATGGATCCCCACCCACCCGGCGCAGATCGCGCGTGCCGAGCGTTGGTTCGAGCGCTACGGTGAGATTGCGGTCCTGTTCGGGCGTCTGGTCCCGTTCGTGCGGGCGTTCGTGTCGCTGCCCGCCGGGGTGGCGAGGATGCCGATCGTGCGCTTCACCGTGCTCTCGCTGATCGGCACGTTCCCGTGGGTGCTGGGGCTGGCGCTCGCCGGCCACGCGCTGGGCGGCGACTGGACGAGCGTGCGCAAGGGCTTCGAGTACGTCGACTACGCGGTCGTCGCGCTGGTCGTCGTGGGCATCGTGTACGCGCTCGTGCGCCGGCGCCGTGCTCGCCGCGACCCGGCGGCCGATGCCGTCGGCTGAGGGTTCGCTTGCGCTTCGCCACGCGGTGGCGCTGGGCCTGTTGCAGGGCCCCGCGGAGCTGGCGCCCGTGTCCTCCTCCGCGCACACGGAGCTGGTCCCGTGGCTTGCGCGCTGGCCGTATGCGCAGCTGGACGGGGAGGCGCGCAAGTCCTTCGAGGTGGCGCTGCACGCCGGCGCGGCGCTGGCGCTGGCGATCCACATGCGGGGCGAGCTGCGGCGCGAGCTCGCGGGCCTCAGTCCGCGTCGGGCGGGCGTGATCGCGCTCTCGCTGGCGCCCCCCGCGCTTGTCGGCTACGCGCTCGGTCCGGTGGTCGAGCGCCGCCTCGGCGGGCCCCGCTCGATCGCCGTCGGCCTGGCCGGCGGCGGCCTGGCGATGGCGCTCGCCGACACGCGCGCGCAGAGACGGGCGGACGAGGGACGCGCGAGCGAGGATGCGACCGCCGGCGACGGGCTCGCGCTCGGGCTCGCCCAGGCGGCGGCGCTGATCCCGGGGGTCTCGCGCAACGGGGCGACGCTGACGGCCGCGCGCGCGCGCGGCTTCGGGCGCGGCGCCGCGCAGGCGCTCTCGTGGCACGCCGGGCTGCCGATCCTGTTCGGCGCGAGCGCCCTCAAGGGCGCGCGCATGCGCCGCTCGGGCGCTCCGCGCGAGCAGCGCGCGGCGCTGGCGCTCGGCGGGGCGAGCGCGTTCCTCTCGACGCTTGCGAGCGTGCGTGTGCTGGATCGCCGGCTGCGTGACGGGCACGCCCTGTGGCCGTACTCGCTCTACCGCTGCCTGCTCGCGGCGCTCGTGATCTCGCGACTGCGGCGCCACCCGCCTGGCGTGCGCGCACAATAGGGGTCGATGGCTCTGCTCGGAACCGTGATCGGCGGACGCTACCGCCTCGACGCGGAGATCGGGCGCGGAGGGATGTCGACGGTGTACCGCGCGTTTGACACGGTGCTCGAGCGCCCGGTGGCGATCAAGCTGATGCACCGCGACATCGCCGCCGACTCCGACCAGCTCGAGCGCTTTCGCAGGGAGGCGCGCTCGGTGGCGCAGCTCAGCCACCCGCACGTGGTCACCGTGATCGACGCCGGCGAGGAGCCCGCGCCGAACGGCGGAGGATCGGACCCCACCCACCCTCACGGGGCGAGCGAGACGCCGTACATCGTGCTCGAGTACGTCGACGGTCAGACGCTCAAGGACGTCATCCGCCGCGAAGCGCCGCTGGAGATCGCGCAGGCGATCGCGTACGCGATCGAGATCGCGCGCGCGCTCGGCGCCGCCCATGAGCACCAGATCGTGCATCGCGACGTCAAGCCTCACAACGTGCTCATCAGCGAGGAAGGCGGCGCCAAGATCACGGACTTCGGGATCGCGCGCACGCTCTCAGAGGAAGGTCTGACGATGGCGGGACGGGTGCTCGGCACGACCGACTACGTCTCGCCCGAGCAGGCGCTCGGACAACCCGTCACCGGGCAGTCCGACGTGTACTCGCTGGGAGTGGTGCTGTTCGAGATGCTCACCGGCGACGTTCCCTTCCACGGCAGCTCGCCGGTGGCGGTGGCGATGAAGCACGTGCGCGAGGACATCCCCGACGTGCAGAGGCTGCGCCCCGAGCTCTCCGCGGCCACCGCGGCGGTGGTCGATCGCGCGGTCTCCAAGGACCTCGCGCGCCGCTACCCTGACGCGGCGAGCATGGTCGCCGATCTTGAGGAGGTGCTCGCCGTCGAGGCCTCGCGCGCCGGCCAGGCCACCGGCGAGGTGACGAGCGTGCTGCGCACCCTCCCCGCCCCGGCTCGCCGGCGGCTTCCATGGCGGATGCGCCACCCCGCCCGCTGGGCGGTCTCGCTCGCGCTGGTGGTGGCGACGGCGGCGATCGCGCTGATCCTCGCCGCCGGACAGACGCACAGCGGCGCGGGGGTGACGCCGGGCGTCACCGGTCACGCCGGCCTGGAACCGGTGCAGCTGACCCAGACCGCCGCCCACGACTACAACCCATTCGGGACGGGCCCGGAAAACCGCGACCAGATCGAGAACGTCGTCGACGGCGACCCCAATACGACGTGGAGCAGCGAGGAATACTTCGGCGGCACGCTCAAGAAGCCCGGCGGCGTCGGCACGGGCGTCTACCTCGACGCGGCCCCCACGGTGCTCGCCCGGGCGCTGGAGATCCAGACGCCGACGCCGGGCTTTGCCGTGCAGGTCTACGCCGCCGATCACATCGACCTGGAACTGCCCTACGGCAGCTCCGCGTCACTGAGCGCACGCGGCTGGCAGGGGCCTGTCGGCGCCAGCACTGACGTCCACAGCGGCGAACGCATCCCGCTGTCGCTGTCCGGGCGTGCCCACCGCTACTACCTGGTGTGGCTGACGACGCTGCCGCCGGGGATGGAGTCGGCGACGCTCAACGAGCTGACGCTGTTCAGAAGCAGCTCCGGGGCGGGTGCTCGCGGCGATTCTCAGTAGCTGTACGCGCGCCTGCGCTCGTGACGCTCGAGCGCCAGCCGGCACAGGCGATCGACGAGCCGCGGGTAGGCGACGCCCGAGGCGGCGAGCAGCTTGGCGTACACGCTCGTGGGCGTGAAGCCGGGCATCGTGTTCAGCTCGTTGACGAGCACCCGCTCTCCTTCGACGAAGAAGTCCACGCGCGCCAGGCCCTCGCAGCCGGCGGCCAGGAACGCACGCACGGCCAGCCGCCTGACCTGCTCGCTCGCGCTCGCGGAGATCCCGGCGGGGATCCTCAACTCCATGCCGCCGGAGGAGTACTTGGCGCCGAAGTCGTAGAACTCCCCGGAGAACACGATCTCCCCAGGCTCGGATGCGATCGCCGCCTCGCCGTCGGCGTGCTCGCCGCCGAGCACGCCGAGCACACCGCACTCGACCTCGATGCCCTTGGCCATCGCCTCGACGATCGCCAGGCCGTCGTACACGAACGCCTCCTCGAGCGCCTGCTCCAGATCCTCCTCGGCGCTGACCTTGACGATGCCCACCGAGGAGCCCAGATGCGCTGGCTTGACGAACACCGGCAGACCGAGCGTGGCGATCCGCGCGAGCTCGGCGAGCGCGTGCTCGCGCGAGCGCCCGAAGCGATCCGCGCGCACACCCACGTAGCCCACCTGAGGGATGCCGACGGCAGACATCAGCTGCTTGAACAGCACCTTGTCCAGGCTCACCGCCGACGCCGCCACACCGGCCCCCACGTAGGCCACGTCGAGCGTCTCCAGCAGTCCCTGCACGGTTCCGTCCTCGCCGAACGGGCCGTGGAGCACGGGAAAGGCAAGGTCCACCCCGAGCAGCCCGCCTCCCGGCGTGACGCTCAGCGGCTGCCCGTCGCGGCGCCACACGCCGTCGCGGCCGATCTCCACCCACACGACCTCGTGCCCGGCCGCGCGCAGCCCGTCGCGCACGGCCGCGGCGGAGGACAGCGACACGTCGTGCTCGGAGGAGCGTCCGCCGGCGAGCACGGCGACGGCGAGCGCCTCGCCGGGGACGGAGTCGTCCATGTCCACGCCGGCGCTCATTCGGTCGCGGGTGGTGTCGCCGGCGGTGTCGGCGTGGTCGGCGGGGTGGTGGGCGTCGTGGGCGTGGTCGCCGACTGCGCGCCGACTGTGATCGTCACCGTGGTCCCCTTGCGCGCCTTGGAGCTGGCGGCCGGGCTCTGCTCGAGCACCACGCCCACCTGCGCCGCTTCGGTCGCGGGAGTGGTCACCGTGTTGGACTTGAAGCCGGCGCGCTTGAGCGCGGCCGCCGCCGCCACTTCGGTCGCGCCGACGACTTCGGGAACCGCGACTTCGGGGGGAGCCTGCGCGACGGTCACGTCGACCTTCCCACCGACGTGCAGCGAGCCGCCAGCGGCGGGAGACTGCGCGAGCACCGTGCCGGGTGCCTGCGTGCTCGAGACTCGCTTGGTGACCGTGCCCAGCGCCAGTTCGGCGTTGGTGAGCGTCGCTTGCGCCGCTTCCAGCGATTGCCCGGTGACGTCCGGCACGCGCACCGGCGCGGGCCCGCTGGAGACCAGCACGGTGACGAGGATGCCTTCCTGCACCTCGGTTTCGGCGGCCGGTTCGGTGCCGATCACGAGACCCGCTTCGACCGTCTTGCTGGACTCGGTCTTGACCTTCGTCTTGTAGCCGGCCCTGTGCAGCTCGGCCTGCGCCTTGGCGGAGCTGAGGCCCGCGACGCCGATCAGCGGCGCGCTCGAGGGGCCGCCCGAGACCACGATGCTGACCGAGCTCCCCTTCTTCACAGCGCTACCCTCGGCGGGCGCCTGGCTGATCACCAGGCCCGCGTGGACCTTCGTGCTCGACGCGAGCGAGGGCACGGGGTCCAGCCCCGCGCTGCGCAGGGTGGCCCCGGCCGCCTGTTCGGTCTGCCCGGTCACGTTTGGCACGTTCACCGTTTTGCTCCCCTGGGTCAGCACCAGCGCCAGCACCAGCGCTGCCACCGCCGCCAGGACGACCACGGCCAGCGTCCACAGCAGCGCCCGGCGCCTGCGCCGGCGGCGGTCCTGCGGCGCCTGCCCATCCTCTGTCTGGTACTGCCCGGTGGCGGGCGCGGCGAACAACAGCGACCCGGTGGCGGGCGCCAGCGTCGTCGATGGCGGGACGTGGGCGTGGTAGATGTGGGCGTGGGGGACGGCGGACGCTGGAGCGGACGCGGGCGCGCCAGAGAACGTGGGCAGCGCCGCTCGCTCGCGTTCGAGCGCCGCGATCAGCTCGTCGGCGTCGGCGTAGCGTTGAGCGGGATCCTTGGCGAGCGCGCGCAAGACGACCGCGTCGAGCGAGTGCGGGAGCGCCGGGTTGAGCGCGCTCGGCGGGAGCGGCTCGGCCGAGACCTGCTTGAAGGCGATCGCCACGGCGGTCTCGCCCTCGAAGGGGACGGCTCCGGTCAGCAGCTCGTACAGGATCACGCCGACCGAGTACAGGTCGGAGGAGGCGCTCACCGCCAGCCCCTGGGCCTGCTCTGGGGACAGGTACTGGGCGGTGCCCATGATCGACCCCGTGAGCGTCATGTCCGACGCGCCCGCGCGCGCGATCCCGAAGTCGGTCACGCGCGCGCGGCCCTCTTCGTCGATGATCACGTTGTGGGGCTTCAGATCGCGGTGGATGACGCCGCGCCTGTGGGCGAAGCGCGCCGCGCGCAGGATCTGCACGACGATGTCGATCGCCGTGGCGGTGTCGAGCGCGCCCTGTTCGCGCACGATCGTCTTGAGCGAGCGCCCGGCCACGTACTCCATCGCGATGTAGTAGGTGCCGTTCCACTCGCCGCGATCGAAGATGGCGACGATGTTCGGGTGCGACAGCGCCGCGGCGCTCGAGGCCTCGCGCCGGAAGCGCTCGACGAACTCCTGGTCTTCGGAGAAGTGGTGGTGCAGGACCTTGACCGCGACCTCGCGGCCCAGGAGCTGGTCCTGCGCGAGGTACACGTCCGCCATGCCCCCGGAGCCCAGGCGCGAGATCACCCTGTAGCGACCGTCGATGATCGTCTCGGGGTCAATCATGGAGCAGGCTTTCCATCACCCGTTTGGCGACCGGCAGCGCGTAGGCGGCGCCGTAGCCGGGGACGCGCCTGAGCGTCGCCGCGACCACCACGCGCGGGTCGGTCGCGGGGGCGAAGGCGATGAACCACACGTCGTTGAGCGCGTCGCCGATCTGCGTTTCGGCGGTGCCCGTCTTGCCCGCCACCTGCACACCGGGAATCTTCGCGGCTTCGCCTGTGCCTTCGTTGACGACGGCCTCCATCATCGACGTGACGGCCGTCGCGGTCGACGGTTTCATCACGACCGACTGCACGCGCGGGGTCACCCGCAGCACCGTCGCCCCTTCGGCGTTGACGATGCGGCCGGTCAGATGGGGGACCATCAGGCGCCCGCCGTTGGCGACCGCCGCGGCGACCTCGGCCATCTGCAGCGCGGTCACCTCGAGTTTGTCCTGGCCGATCCCCAGGCGCCCGAGATCGACGTCGGGGCTGGTGGGTGGGAGCAGGGTTTCGCGTTCGTACTCGCCGCTGGCCGACAGTTCTCTTGCCGGGTAGTCGAGCTCTGGCTTGCGGTCGAAGCCGAAGCGGCTCATGTAGCGCGCGAGCGTGCGCTTGCCGAGGCGCTCGGCCACCTGCGCGTAGACGGTGTTGACCGATTTGGCGAGCGCCTGGGTGAGCGTGATCTGCCCGAAGCTTTCGTCCTCGTCGTTGTCGAGCGGCACACCTGAGACGAGGATGCCGTTGCGCCCGCTCAGCGTCGATTCGGGTGTGAAGGCACCGGTGTCGATGGCGGCCGTGGCGGTGACGATCTTGAAGGTCGAGCCGGGCGCGTAGCCGTACTGGACGGCGCGGTTCACGAGCGGATCACTGGAGTCTGCTTTGAGCTCCTCGGCGGTGGTGGTGGAGCGCAGCGCGTTGGGGTCGTAGCTCGGCGAGGAGGCCATCACGGTGACCGCCCCGGTGCGCGGCTCCAGCGCGACGACCGCGCCTTCACGGCCCGCCAGGGCGGCGTTGGCGGCCTGCTGGGCGCCGGGGTCCAATGTCGTGATCACCGTCTCCCCCTGCTGTTCCTTTCCCTGGAGCTGATTGAGGATCGCTTGCAGGTTAGAGGCGCTCTGGCCCTCCAGCGGCGAGTTGCGAAACAGCTCCAGCCCGGAGCTGCCGAGGTCGGGGGCGAGGTAGGAGTAGCCGATCGCATTGGCGAACTCCTCGCCCGTCGGATACGTACGCTGGTAGATGCCTTCCGGACCGCGCACGTCGCGGGCGAGCACCGTGCCGTCGGCGGAGAGGATCGGGCCGCGCTTGACCCGCTGGCGCTCGAGCAGCGTGCGCTCGTTGAGCGGGTTTTCGCGCAGCGAGGATGCTTCGAAGACCGTCCAGCGCGAGGTGAACGCGACGAGCAGCGCGAACATCACCGCGACGAGCCCGTACAGACGCACGATCGGGCGGTTCACAGCCACCGCCTCATTCGAGCTGTTCCAGTTCGAGGCTGTGGACCAGCGCCGCGGCGTTGCCTTCTGAGCGCAGCGTGTGGTCGAGCAGCGTGCGCCGCTTCTCGGGGCTGAGCGTCGAGGCGCTGACCCCGGAGACGTACTGGCTGCTGTACAGGTCGAGGTTGTCGGGAAGCCTGTAGGGCAGACCCTCGAACATCGTCACCAGCCCGCGGTTGTTGGTGCCGACGAAGTACACCGACTGAAACGCCAGGTACACGGCGGAGCCGAGCACCACGAGCACGCCCAGCAGGAACGCGACCACGCCAGCGTGTCGCAGGCGCCGGCGCGGCCGCCCGCCGTTTGAGGCGGGTCCGCCCGCGGGCGCCGCGCGCGGCATGCGACGGCGGGCGGCGCGTGGCGGTGTGGACGTCGAGGACGACGGCGAGGCGGGCGGCGGGTTGGCGGGCGCGCCCGCGGCGTCCCCGAAGGGTGCCGGCGCCGACACCGCCGGCAGGCCGACCATCGTGGCGTGATCCTCGGCGGAGGGCGCGTGGGCCATCTGCACGTCCTCGAGGCGGATCAGCACGACGGTGATGTTGTCCCGTCCTCCGGCCTGGTTGGCCGCGGCGATCAACGCCTCGCCGGCATCGCGCAGGCGCGCATGGGCGAGCAGCACCGCCGCGATCTCCTCCTCCGAGAGCATCGTCGTCAGGCCGTCGCTGCACAGCAGGTACACGTCGTCGGCGCGCGCGCTGAAGGAGCGCGTGTCGACCTCGACGGCCCCCTCCGGCCCGAGCGCGCGTGTGATGACCGAGCGCTGGGGATGCTCGACGGCTTCCTCGGGTGTGAGCCGTCCCTGGCGCATGAGCTCGTCGACGAGCGAGTGGTCGTCGGTCAGGCGCAGCAGCTCGCCGTCGCGCAGGCAGTAGGCGCGACTGTCGCCGACGTGCGCGATCGCGACCTCGTGCTCGCCGACGTAGACGGCCGTGAGCGTCGTGCCCATCCCCGCCTGCTCGGCGTTGGCGTGGGAGAGCTCGTGGATGCGCGCGTTGGCGGCGCGCGCCAGCGCGGCCAGCTCGAGCTCGGGATGAGACGCGTCCGGCAGGCCGGCCTGGAAGGACTCGATCGCGGTGCGCGAGGCGACCTCGCCGGCCTGCGCGCCGCCCATCCCGTCGGCCACCACGAACAGCGGCGCGCGCGCGAGCAGCGAGTCCTCGTTGGCGCGCCGCTGGCGCCCGGTGTCGGTCCCGGCGTACTGTTCGGCCACCCGCAGCATCGTCAGTCGACCTCGAACGTGAATTCGCTGTCGCCGATGCGCACCCTGTCCCCCGGATGCAGGGGTCTGGGGGTCTGCAGCAGCTCCTCGTTGAGGTAGGTGCCGTTGGTCGAGCCGAGGTCTTCGATGACAACGATGTTGCCCTGCTCGTAGATGCGAGCGTGCCGCGAGGAGGCGAACGGGTCCTCGAGCCTGATCTCCGCGCGCTCGCCGCGGCCGAGCACGAGGTCGCCGTCGAGGTCGTAGATCATCCCTGGCTCGTGGCCGGGGGCGCGCTCGATCACCAGGCGCGGCGAGCGGTGCGCGACGTCGGCGCTGCCGAGCGCCGACGCGGAGTACATGCCGGTGGCGTCGGGCGGGATCGGGCTGCCGGCGGGATCGGCGCGCGCGGGGCTCCACTGCTCGCCACGGCGAAGGTCGCGTCGGGCGCTGCGCGCGACCCACAGCAGGAACATGTACATGACGGCCAGAAAGCCGAACTTCAGGATCACCGAGACGGGCGCGAGTGTGTTCATGAGAGCTCGAAGACGATCGCCGTCGAGCCGAGCTCGACACGGTCCCCCGGATGCAGCGGGTGCGCGCCGCGGATGAGCTGGCCGTTGACGAGCACGCCGTTGGTCGAGCCGAGGTCTTCGACCGTCCAGCCGTCGGGGCCGGGACGGATGGCCGCGTGACGCCGCGAGACGCCGGCGTCGTCGAGCACGACGTCACAGTCGCGGCTGCGCCCGATGGTGCCACCGACGGTGGGTACCACCAGCCGTCGCCCGCCGACGGCGAGCAGCGCGCGAGGTGCGCTGCGGCGCGCGTGCGCCTCCTCCACCTCTCCGCGGACACGAGCCGAGCTGCTGTAGATCATCGTCTGTCCGTGCTCTCGCGGCGCGTCGGGTGGGTGGGGTGGCTGCGCGTGTGAAGAGACCTCCGCATCCTCGCCCCCCGGCCGGACCAACCGTGCCTGGATGCCGAATTCGCCCAACGACAGCCGCTCGTCGGTGTGAAAGACGATGTGCGGCGGCGAGGCGAGGATCAGATCCTCGCGGCGGGCGTGCTCGAGCAGGTATGCGCACAGCTCGTCGACGACCTCATGCTCGACGCCCTCGTAACGTTCGCGATCCTTGCGCGAGAGCCACACCGAGTACTCGTTTGGGACATACACGCGCGAGACCGAGACCGTGCGGTGCGAGTCCATCTCGTGGGCGAGCTTGCGGGCCAGCTCCATCGGCCGGACCTCTGTGCGGAACACCCGTCCAAAGGTCCCCTCGACGAGGCTGGAGATCATGGTCTCGACGCTCTTGAGCGGGTTCATCGAAGGAAGGCCGGCCGCCGATCCGGCGGATCGGCCGGCAGCCGTGAGCCATGCTACGCACCCAGGTTCTCAGACAGGGCCGCGCAGGGCGCGGGCGGCGACCGCCACCACGGCGCCGAGGATCGCGCCGAGCACGGCGCCATGCGGGGTCGGGTGCGCCGCATGGGCGCTGAGACCGGCGTCGAGCTCGGGCGCGCTCGCCGCGATCGCGGCGGACCAGACGGTCACGGCGACGATGTCGAGCGCCGCGCTGCGCCCACGCACGATCCACGGCAGGATCGCCGCGCCCGCTCCCCACAGCAGCGCTCCCAGGAGCACGCCGAGCGCGAGCAGCGGGGCGATGACGTGGGCGGCGGTGAGGCTCAGCGAGCCCTCCCAAGCCGCGCGGGCGGGCGTCCCCGCGGGGGCGGAGAGCCACAGCTCGCGGCCGAGCAGCGGCCTGGCCAGCGTCAGCCACCAGTATCCGAGCGCCGCGAGCGCCGCCCGCTCGCGCCAGCGCGAGGCCTGCCCGGCGAGCGCGGGGAACGCGCCGGCGAGGCCGGCGAGGCCGAGCACGGGCGCCATCGCGCACCCGAGCCAGCCGGCGCCAAGGCGAGCGTCGCCGCGCTGGGCTGGCAACAGCGCCAGTGGCAGAAGGGCGGCGAACAGCAGCAGCGCGACGCCGGGGCGCCCGGCGAGCGCCTGCCAGCAGATCGCCGCGAGGGCGCACGCCAGCCACACCGCGCGCGGGAGCCGCATCCGCCGCGGAGGCGGCGGATGCGGCTCGGGGTCGGCGGGCTCCCGCTCGCCGGCGGAGGGGCGGCGCGGCTCAGGGGCACGCGGGAGCACGGCGGCGGCTCGCGCGGGCGCGATCGGCGGATGACGGTCGGCGGCGGGTGGGGCCGATGGCGGCGGGTGGGCCGCCTGGTAGGGGCGCGTGCGGCGCCAGCGTGAGCGTCTGAGCCCGCGCGTGAGCGTCTCCTCGAGCTCGTCGCGGAGCTCGTCGAGCGTTCCGCGCGCGGACGGCTCCGGCGCGAGGGCACGGTCGAGCGCGCGCGTGAGCTCCGCGGGCAGATCCCGGCGAGCGCGCGCCAGCGGGGGCAGCGCGCGCCCGATGCGTCGCACGGTGGCGGCGGGCGTGGCGCCGCGCACGGGATTGACCCCGCACAGCGCCTCGTAGATGACGAGCGCGAGCGAGTACAGGTCGGACTGCACGCCGACCTCGCGGCCCTCGCTCTGCTCTGGGGCCATGTAGGCGAGCGTGCCGAGCACGTCGCCGGTGCGCGTGAGCGCCTCCTCGCCGACGAGGCTTGCTCCGCCGAAGTCGGTGAGCTTGGCAGCCGCGACCAGCGTCTGCGGCGCCTGCGCCCCGTCTTCAGGCGGATGGGGCACGAGCACGTTCTGTGGCTTGATGTCGCGGTGGATGACCCCGCGCGCGTGCGCGTGGCCAAGGGCGCTGGCGAGGGCCACGCCGATCTCCAGGATCTCCTCGTCCTCGAGCGCGTCCTCGTCGATGAGGTGCGCGAGCGTCTGGCCGTCGACCAGCTCCGAGATCAGGTAGAAGGCGCCCTCGTGCGCGCGGGCCTCGTACAAGGCGACGATCGCGGGGTGCGCCAGGCGCGCCGCGGCGAGCGCCTCGCGCGTGGCGCGCTCGCTGTCGATCGGACCACCAACCGTCCCGAGCCACACGCGCTTGACCGCCACCTCGCGGTGCAGCAGCTCGTCGTGGGCACGCCAGACCACGCCGAAGCCGCCCGTGCCGAGCCGCTCGAGCATGCGGTAGCGGCCGAGCGCCAGATCGTCGGTGCCGGGCTCCTCGCCGGCGCGCGCGATTCGGCGCGCGCTAGGTACCGCCGCGGGGGCCTCAGGGTCACGGGACGCTTGGACGAGGGTCTGTGGCGAGTCCACCGGCTCCCGCGTTCGCCGTGTCCGGCTCCTGTCCCTGCCGGAAACGGAAGGAAAAGACGCATTGACCGAGAAGTTGCAATATCGCGAGAGGGACGACCGGCAGTCATACTGGGCCCTTCATAAAGTCCCTGCAAAGGAGCGGTTGGCTTTTGTCGTTCTTTGACGATGGCGAGGAGACAGCGCCTCGACCGTCATCCCGAGCACCGCGACGGGGGTCGGTCGGAGATCACCCTGCCGGCGCGGCGCCGCCGCGACGGCCACGTCCGCGACGCCCGCAGCACTCGGGCGCGTCCGGGTCCGACCAGCACACGGTGATGGTGCGCCGCCGCGTGGCGGCGGGCGCGGCGATCGTGGTGTTGATCGTGATCGTGCTGGTGATCAACGGCCTGCTGAAAAGCGAAAAGCAGCAGTCGCTGAAGACGTACAACCGCGAAGTCAGCACCTTGGCGCAGGAATCCGACAACCAGGTCTCCCACCCGCTGTTCGTGGCGTTGACCGCCTCCTCCAGCAAGTCGGCCCTGGACGTGGAGCAGCAGATAGACGAACTGCGGGCGGAGGCGCAGACGCTGGCCAGCCGCGCCAAGGCCCTGAGCGTGCCGGGCGAAATGGTCTCCGCGCAGCGTGACCTGCTGCTGGCGCTCGACCTGCGGGTGGAAGGGATGATCAAGGTGGCGGCGCTGGTGCCGACCGCGCTTGGAGGACAGGCCAAGCAGGCCGCGGCGAAGATCGCGGGCGACATGGAGATCTTCCTGGCGTCGGACGTGATCTACTCGCAGCGCGCGGCTCCGTTGATCCAACAGACGCTGGCGGCCAACGGGATCACGGGCCTGACCACGAGCTCGACGCGCTTCTTGCCCAACGTCGGCTGGCTGGAAGCGGCGACGGTCCTCTCGCGCATGACCGGGCAGGCGGCCGGCAGCTCCTCGACCGGCCTGGCGCCGGGCACCCACGGCAGCGCGCTGATCGGGGTGAGCGTGGGCAGCACCGAACTGCAGCCCGAACCGACGCTCAACCACATCGCCGCCAGCGCCAACCCGACGTTCACGGTGATCGTGGAAGACAGCGGCGAAAACGCGGAGACCGACGTCAAGGTCGAAGTGACGGTCACGGCGGGCGGCAAGCAGTACAAGTCCTCTCACGTGATCAACTCGGCCCAGCCCGGCAGCAAGTACAACGTGGAAGTCACCGTGAACGGCGTGCCGCAGGGAGTGGCTGCGAAGGTGGAAGCGAACATCCTGCCGGTACCGGGCGAGGCGAACGTCGAAAACAACAAGGGCACCTACCTGGCGATCTTCGGCGAATAGGCCGGCGACCGGCCATGGGACGGGGCCGGCCACGGGAACGCCCCGCACGCGCGTCTCCAGCGGCTAACTTGTGGGCGATGCTCGCGTCGATCACCGATACCCAGGGGATCATCGCGATCGCGGCCGGCGCGGTCGCGGTCGCGGCGGTCGTGGCGTGCGCCGCGCTGAGCGTGAGCGTGCGCCGCATGCGTCAGGCGCAGGTGCTGGTGCTGGGCGAGCGCGAACAGCAGGACGTGGTGGCGCACGCGGCCGCCATGCAGGAGGCCTTCCAGGCGCTGAGCGCGTATGTGGAGCAGACCGCGGCCGGCCTGGACACGCGCCTGGGCGGCGTGGAGGCGGCGCTGCGCGGACGGATCGCTCATCGCGCGCTCGTGCGCTACGACGCCTACAACGAGCTGTCGGGGCATCAGTCGATGTCGATCGCGCTGCTCGACGACGACCGCTCGGGCATCGTGCTGTCGTGCATCCACCACCGCGATCAGGCGCGCGTGTACGGCAAGCAGGTGCGCGGTGGGCGCGGCGAACTGGAGCTCTCGCCCGAGGAGACCGAGGCGGTGCGCCTGGCCCTCGCGGGCGACGCGGACGGCGGCGGGTCGGCCGGGAATGAGCACCCAGCCTGAGACGCCGGCGCGCGGCCGGCCACGCGTCGGCTATCTGGGACCGGCGGGCACCTTCACCGAGGAGGCGCTGCTGGCGAGCGCGGCGCCGGATGCTGTCGAGCCGGTCGCGCTGGTGAGCATCTACGACACCGTGATGGCGCTGCGGGGCGGCGACGTGAGCTGGGCGATAGCGCCGATCGAGAACTCGCTCGACGGATCGATCAGCGTGACACTCGACCTGCTGGCGGAGGAGGCGAGCGACGTGAGGATCGTGGGCGAGACGCTGCTGCGCGTGAGGCATTCGCTGATCGCCGCCGCGCAGGTGGCGCTGGAGGAGATCGACACGGTCATCTCCCATCCGCAGGTCCCGGGGCAGTGCACCCTGTTCCTGCGCAACGAGCTGGCGGGCGCGCGCATCCTGCCCGCGAGCTCGACCGCCGAGGCGGTGAGGTCTGTGGTGGCGGCAGCGCAGCGCGGGCAGGCGGCGCTCGGGACGGAGCTGGCGGCGAGGATCTACGGCGGCACGGTCATCCGCGAGGGCGTGGAGGATCGCGATGACAACGAAACACGCTTCGTGTGGCTGGCGAAGGCGGGCGTCGGCCAGCCGCCGCTGCGTGCGAGGGACAGCGGCGAGTGGAAGACATCGCTGGTCTTCTGGGGTGCCGGCGCCGAGCGCGCGGGCTGGCTGGTGCGCTGCCTGGACGAGTTCGCGAGCAGGGAGATCAACCTGACGAAGATCGAGTCGCGCCCGCGCCGGCGCGAGCTCGGCAGCTACATGTTCTTCGCCGACCTGGCCGGGCGGCTCGAGGACCGGCCGGTCGACGCGGCGATCGCGGGCCTGCGGACGATGTGCGAGGAGGTGCGGGTGCTGGGCTCCTACAGCGCGGCGGCGGACCGCGCGCGAGTGCGCTCGTGACCGCTGCCGATGCCCACCGTCGGCGCGTGATGCCCCCACCCACGCTAGACTGCGGGCCTTAAGATGGAGTGCACAGTCCCACCAGAGCCGGTGGGGTCCGTGCCGCCCCCAGAGCACCAGCGGCACGGACCTGGCGCATCGCCCACCACGGCGATGGGCGGTCGGGTGCTCGTCCTCAATGCCACGTATGAGCCGATCAACGTGTGCACGGTGCGCCGAGCGGTGGTGCTGCTGCTGAAGGAGAAGGCCGAGCTGCTCGAGCGCGGCCGCTGGGAGCTGCACTCGGAGAGCGCGACGCTGGCGCGACCGGTGGTGATCCGTCTGGTCAGCTACGTGAAGGTGCCGCGCGACGCGCACCGGCGCAAGATCACCCGGCGGGCGGTGTTCGCGCGGGACAGCTGGACGTGCCAGTACTGCGGGTCGCGCTCCAACCTGACGGTCGATCACGTCATCCCGCGCTCCAAGGGCGGCACATCCAGCTGGGAGAACATCGTCGCCTCGTGCGCCCCGTGCAACCGGCGCAAGGGCGACCGTCTGCCACGGCAGGCGGGGATGCATCCGCGCCACGCGCCACGCACGCCACGCGCGGAGATCTTCATCCACGTCGCCAGCCCGACGATCCCGGCGGCCTGGCTCGCATATCTGCCTCAAGCGGCCTGACGGCCGCGGTGACCAGAAGAAACGGAGGGCGCCTGCACTACGGCACCCTCCGCGAGCTGCTCTGACTGGAAAGACCGAGAGCGGCGATGAAACTGCCGGAGGGACCAGGACCGGCGGCCGTCTCGGGGTGTCCCGGGTTGGATTCCGCTAGGCGGACCAGCCTCCCGACCTAACGGCCGGTCACCTCCAGGGTCCCGTAAGAACTGTCACTCAACGTTTGGACCACCTCCTTTCTCTGGTCTCGCCAGGGTAGCGAATGGAGATGACGTGCGGGGAAGTACAGGAGCGCGCCGACCCAGGGCGAGTCCCGTTCAGGGGATGATGACGCCGAACTCCTGCGCGTAGGTGGCGCCCGGCGCACCGGCGGCGAGCGACGCGGGCACGGCGGGCACGACGCCGATCCCGGTTTCGCGGTACTGCGCTTCGAGGATGTTCGCCAGGTGCCCGGGAGAGGCGATCCAGGCGGAGACGATCGACTGGGGCGTGGAGAGCTGGTAGGTGCCCCAGGCGAGGTTCTCGCCGATCACGTAGCCGTCGCTCGGGCTGGGGATGTAGCCGGCGTCTCGGATCCTGTCGACGGGTGTCTCGCCGCTGGGGGCGACGTGCGCGAAGTAGTCGTCGGCGATCATTTCCGCGCAGTGGCCTTCGGCGGCCTGTTCGAGCTCGGGGTTGGGCGCCAGCGGCATCTCGCCGTTTTCGGCGCGCTTGCGGTTGATCAGGCACAGGACGGCGGTGCGAACGAGGGCGATGTTGGCCGCTTCGGGTGTCAGTTCGGTGTTCTGGCACGGCGTGGCCAAGACCGCGGCGATCGCGGCGGCGTCGCTCTGGGCGCTCGGCGACGCGACGGCTGGCACGGTGCTCGGGTCGGGGGTGGGAACGGCAGCCTGCGGGGCCGGTGTGGGGTTCGGTTTTGCTGCGCGGGACTTCGTTGTGGCGGATTTCGAAGTGGCCGGCTTGCCCGTGTGTGTCTTCGACTTGGCGGGGCGCGTCTTGGCGGGTTTCTGCGTGCGCGTCCTACGGGCGCTCGCCCGGCAGGCGCGAGCGGCCGCCTTAGCGCGGCGGGCGTCGTGCGCGGGGCCAGTGGGGCAATCGGCCTGGCGCTTCACGGCGGTGGTCGCGCGCCCCGGGCTCGCGTCGCCGGAGGCAACCGCTGGGGTGGCCAGGAGGCTACAGCTGAGGATCGAGAGCGTGGTTACCAGGAGGCTGCGGGGAGCGGGCACCCTCAGCCTGTCGGCCGTTCACTGGGTCTCTCTGAGGATGGGCGCGCGAATCTGGACGGTTGGAAGACAAGCGCAGGCAACTCTGCGAGTTTCCCGCGGCCGCCCTCCCGGATTATCGCCAGCGCGGCGGGGGCGGACTACTGTTCGAGCGCGGCATCCGCGTCGCCCGCCGGCTGAGCGTCGTCTGCCACCTCTGGGTCACCCAGCGATGGGGCCTCGTCGCCGGTGTCCACGACGAGCGCGACGGCGCTGACAACGTCGTCGTCCTTCAGGTTCATGACGCGCACTCCGGTGGCCGAGCGGCCCTGCTGGGAGATGCCCGCGGCGGAGGTCCGCTGAACCATGCCGCCGACGCTGATGAACACCAGTTCCTGGTGCTCGCGCACGACCAGCGCGCCGGCGAGGCTGCCCTTCTGCTCGGTCAGGCCGATCGTCTTGACGCCTTTGGCGCCGCGGTTGGTCTTACGGTACTGCGCGATCTGGGTGCGCTTGCCGTAGCCGTTCTCGGTGACGACCAGCAGGTCCATGTCGTCGCGGGCGACGTCCATGGCGATGACCCGCCCGTCCTTGCCGACGTCCATGCCACGCACGCCGGTGGTGTCGCGCCCCATCGAGCGCGCGTCGGACTCGGCGAAGCGGACGGTCAGGCCGGCGCGCGAGACCATGATGATCTCCTCGCCCGGGTCGACCGCACGAACGGCGAGCAGCTCGTCGTCCTCGCGGATGTTGATGGCGATGATGCCGTCGGCTTTGATCGGCGTGTTGTAGGCCTGCAGCTCGGTCTTCTTGACGGTGCCCCCCTGCGTGGCGAAGACGAGGAACTGCGCCTCCGTGAAGTCGCGGGTGGACACGACGGCCTGGATGCGCTCGCCTTCGCGCAGCGGCAGGATGTTCACGAGCGCGCGCCCCTTGGCGGTTCTCTGCGCCTCGGGCAGCTCGTAGACCTTCGAGCGGTACACCTTGCCGCGATTGGAGAAGAAGAGCAGGTAGTCGTGCGAGGAGCACACGAACAGGTGCTCGATGAAGTCGCCGTCCTTCATGTCCATCCCCGTCACGCCGCGTCCCCCGCGCTGCTGCTGGCGGTAGGTGGCCAGCGGCAGCGACTTGATGTAGCCGGTGTGGGTGATGGTGATCACCATCTGCTGGTCGGCGATCAGGTCCTCGATGTCGATCTCGTCCTCGGAGTGGCTGATCTCGGTGCGACGCTCGTCGCCGAAGCGCTCGGAGATCTCCGTCAGCTCCTCCTTGATCACGGACAGGACGCGCGTCTCGTCGCCGAGGATCGCGCGCAGCTCGGCGATGCGCTCGGTCACGTCGGCGTGCTCCTGTTTGATCCCGTCGGCCTCCAGCGCCGTCAGCTGGGACAGGCGCAGGTCGAGGATCGCGGTCGCCTGGATCGGGCTGAGCTCGAAGCGCACGACGAGCTGCTCGCGCGCGGTGTCGCGGTCACGCGAGCCGCGGATCAGCTCGATGATCTCGTCGAGGTGCTCCAGCGCCGTCAGCAGCCCCTCGAGGATGTGGGCACGCGCCTCCTTCTCGGAGAGCTCGTGCTTGGTGCGGCGCACGATCACCTCGCGCTGGTGGGCGACGTAGTTGTGGATCACCGCGCGCAGGTTCAGCGTGCGCGGGACGTTGTCCACGAGCGCGACCATGTTCACGCCGAACGTGGTCTGCATCGGCGTGTGCTTGTAGAGCTTGTTCAGCACCACCTTCGGGATCGCGTCACGCTTGAGCTCGATCACCAGGCGCATGCCGCGCTTGTCCGACTGGTCGATCAGGTCCGAGATCTCGGGGATGCGTTTGTCGTTGACCAGCTCCGCGATCTTGGTCATGAGGTTGCCTTCGCCGCCCTTCTTGACCATGAACGGCAGCTCCGTCACGACGATCGCCTCCTTGCCGTGACTCAGCGGCTCGATGTGCGCGCGGGCCTGCACACGCACGCGTCCACGGCCGGTCTCGTAGGCGTCTTTGATGCCGCCGTGACCGAGGATGATCCCCCCGGTGGGGAAGTCCGGTCCCTTGATGTGGCGCATCAGCCCCGCGGTGTCGATGTCCGGGTCGTCGATGTAGGCGATCGTCGCGTCGATCACCTCGCGCAGGTTGTGCGGTGGGATGTTCGTCGCCATGCCGACCGCGATGCCGGAGGAGCCATTGACGAGCAGGTTGGGGAAGCGCGCCGGGAGGACGAGCGGTTCGCGCCGGGAGCCGTCGTAGTTCTGCACGAAGTCGACCGTGTCCATGTCCAGGTCGCGCAGCATCTCGGTGGCGATGCGGGCCAGGCGGGCCTCGGTGTTGTGGCTGACGAACCCGTTCGTCAGGAACGAGTGGTCGTCCGTGTCGACCCGCAGCGAGTAGACCGGCTGGACGCCGGCTGGCTCCACCGAAGCGACCTTGGCGTAGTAGTAGTCGCCGCTGACCAGTGGAGCGATGACCTCGCGCACCTCGGGCGAGGAGATCCGGTCGAGGATCGCCGTGGATCCCCTCTCCCAGCGCTCGATCCGGTCAACGTTGTGACGCCGGAGCCAGTCGCGCTCGGCGAACGTGGAGCCACCTTCAGAGCGTATGTAGCGGGCGATATGGGGCACGTGGTCGTGGCTCAGCGCGCGGCTCGTGAGCGGTATGTCTGAAAGCGCTCGTTCGAGCTTCGGCTGCTTTGCGCCAAAGAACCCGACACGTTCGGCAAACAGGCGCGCGTCGCGACGATTGGTGACCACCACCTTGACCTCGCCGCGTGCTGAGCGACTCAGTCGCGAAACCACCCCGAGCTCCAGCAGAAGCTGCTGCACGTCACGCGCCAGAGCGGGGCTACGGGTCGAGTAGGAGATCTGGATCGTGCTGCGCGGGAGCAGCGAGCAGGAGCCGTCGCCCTCGAACAGGGACTGGAGGAACACTCGCTTGAGGCCGGCGCCTCCAGCCCAGACAAGCTCGGGTACGCGCTTGCGCTCGCTCGTCAGGCCCTCCAGCTCGGCGAGTGGGCTGCTGCGCAGCGCGGCGAGGTTCTGTACGTCCAGCTCGTGGCAGAGGCTGCCTGATGTGATCGTGCGTGAGTAGACGTAACGCGCTCCGCCGACGATCTCGTCGTAGGCGTCGATCACAGCATCGAAGAAGTCCTTGTCGATGTTGTTGAAGCCAGCGCGGCGACTGCCGAACCATCCCTCAGACACGAACGCGCCGGCCAGCACGGCGAGCGCGCGGTCGTGCTCGCCGAGCGGGGGATCCACGGCGGCGGGGGCGCGGTGGAGCAGGACGCGATCGCCAGTCTGGATCTCCTCCAAGAGCTTCCACATGAGCAGCGGAACACCAGCCATGTCGACGATGCACAGCACCGGATGATTGGCGGTACCGGTCAGCTCATAGCCCTCGGAGGTCCGCAGCCTCAGCGTCGGGTGCTCGCCGGAGTGGAACAGGACCGACGCGTGCACGGGTCGACCCAGACGGTCCAGGACCTCGATGTCAACTGGCTGGTCTGAGTTGGGTCGGGCATTCGGGACGAGCGCTTCGATCCGCGTCGATCCCGCGGTCGTGCGTACGCGTGTATCGCCTGTGACGCAGTACCTCATGGCGGCAGCCGGGTCGTCGTCGATCGAGCCGAAGTTGCCCTGGCCGTCGACGAGCTCGTTGCGCATCGAGAACTCCTGGGCCATGCGCACGAGCGTGTCGTAGATGGCGGAGTCGCCGTGGGGGTGATAGTTGCCCATCACCTCGCCGACGATCTTGGCGCACTTGGCGTAGGAACGGGTGGGCCCGAGACCGAGCTCGCTCATCGCGTAGAGGACGCGGCGATGGACGGGCTTCAGGCCGTCGCGCACGTCGGGCAGGGCCCGCCCGACGATCACCGACATGGCGTAGTCGAGGTAGGCGGTGCGCATCTCCTCCTCGAGCGCGCGTGGTTCTATGTTCCCGCCTCCTATGACGTCGGCGCTAGCCATGCTGAATCACCTCCTCACACGTCCAGGTTGGCGACAGCACGTGCGTTGTCCTCGATGAACGCCCGCCGCGGCTCGACCTGGTCGCCCATGAGCATCGAGAAGATGCGGTCGGCGGCGAAGGCGTCCTCGAGCGTGACCTGCGCGAGCGTGCGCGAGGCCGGGTCCATCGTCGTTTCGCCGAGCTGCTCGGCGTTCATCTCGCCGAGGCCCTTGAAACGCTGGAGTTTGATGCCCTTCTGCGCGACGCCCATGACGGCGGGGTGCAGCGCCTCGAAGGAGGGAGCGGTCTCGCGCGAGTCGCCCAGGCGCACGTCGAAGGGCGGCACGCCGGCGAGCTCGATCAGCTCGGAGTGCACGCGCGCGAGCTGGCGGTACTCCTGGGAGTCGAACAGGCTGCGCTTGATGCGGTGCACACGGGCGAAGCCGGTCTTCTCTTCGACGGCCCGCACACGCAGCTCGACGGGGTCGGCCTCGAGCAGCTCGGTGGCGTGGGTGTCGCCGTCCGCTCCGGCACGGGACAGGAGCTCGACCGCCGCGTCGGCGGTCAGACCCTTCTCCCCAAGGAGCGAGGACTCCTCCAGGAACTGCACGACGTCGTGGCCGTGGTGCCCGCGCAGGGCCAGCGACCAGCCCTCGTACTGCTTGAGCAGGCGCGAGAAGCGCTGCCAGCGCGTTTCGGTCAGTTTGAACTGGGTGCCGTGGCGGTCGAAGACGTCGACCTTCTCCCACTTGTCCGACAGCAGGATCTCCTCCAGTTCGGAGTCCTTCTCGATGTAGCGCTCACGTGAGCCCTGCTTGAGCTTGTACAGCGGCGGCTTGGCGATGTAGACGTAACCGGCCTTGATCAGCTCCTCCATCTCGCGGAACAGCAGCGTGAGGACGAGCGTCCTGATGTGAGCGCCGTCGACATCCGCGTCCGTCATGAGGACGATCTTGTGATAGCGCGCGTTCTCGATGTTGAACTCGTCGCGCACGCCGGTGCCGATGGCGGTGATCAGCGCCTGGACCTCGGTGTTCTGCAGGACCTTGTCGATGCGCGACTTCTCGACGTTGAGGATCTTGCCGCGCAACGGCAGCACGGCCTGGGTTTCGCGGTCGCGCCCCTGCTTGGCCGAGCCCCCGGCGGAGTCGCCCTCGACCACGAACAGCTCGGCCAGCGAGGGGTCCTTGATCGCGCAGTCGGCGAGCTTGCCCGGCAGCGTCGAGTTCTCCAGCGCGGACTTGCGGCGGGTGAGGTCGCGTGCCTTGCGCGCGGCCTCACGCGCACGCTGCGCCTGCACGGACTTCATGATCACCGCGCGCGCCTCGCTCGGGTTCTCCTCCAAGAACTCCCCAAGGCCGGCGTTGACGATCGACTCGACGAAGCCGGCCATGCCGGGGTTGCCGAGCTTGGTCTTGGTCTGCCCCTCGAACTGCGGGTCGCGCAGCTTGACGGAGATCACCGCGGTCAGTCCCTCGCGCGCGTCCTCGCCTGACAGATTGTCGTCTTTCTCCTTGAGCAGACCCTTGTCGCGGGCGTACTTGTTGAGCGTGCGCGTGAGCGCCGAGCGAAAGCCGCTCATGTGCGTGCCGCCCTCGCTGGTGTTGATGTTGTTGGCGAACGAGTGGATCGACTCCTGGTAGGAGGCGTTCCACTGCATGGCGACCTCCGCGGCGCCCTCGTCGGACTCGCCGGCGAAGAACACGACCTTGCGGTGGACGGTGTCCTTGTTCTCGTTCAGGTAGGAGACGAAGTCCTCGATGCCGCCCTCGTACTGGAACGTGGCCGCGTGGCCGTCGCCGCGCTCGTCCACGATCGAGATCCGCAGGCCGCGCGTGAGGAAGGCGGTCTCGCGCAGGCGCTCCTCGAGCGTGTAGAAGTCGAAGTCGAGCGACTCGAAGATGTCCGCGTCGGGCAGGAACGTGACGGACAGACCGGTGGGCGCGCCCTTGGGGAGCGCCTCGCCTCGCACCAGATCGGACTGCGGGGCGCCGCGCGCGTAGTCCTGGGAGAAGACGTGACCGTCGCGGCGTATCTCCACGGACAGGCGCTCGGAGAGGGCGTTGACGACGGACACGCCGACGCCGTGCAGCCCGCCGGAGACCTTGTAGCCCCCGCCGACGCCGAACTTGCCGCCGGAGTGCAGGACGGTGAGCACAACTTCGACGGCTGGGCGGCCCTCCTTCTCCATGATCGCCACGGGGATGCCGCGCCCGTTGTCGACGACGGTGATGGAGTTGTCGGGATGGATCGTGACGGACACCTCCGTGCAGAAGCCGGCCAGAGCCTCATCGACGGAGTTGTCGACGACCTCGTAGACGAGGTGGTGCAGACCCATGATCCCAGTGGAGCCGATGTACATACCCGGGCGCTTGCGAACGGCTTCAAGGCCCTCGAGGACGGTGATGTCCTGTGCGTCGTAGCTGGCGGAGTCGCCGCCCATGGACGGGTCGTTGATCCCGCCCTTGCCGGCGCTCTCTTCAGAGCTGTTGCTGCGTGTTGCCAATGGCCCTCCGATGACGTGAGAACGCCCCGGATTCCGGGGCGCGATGTCCACGGCGAAGGGCGATCCGAATGTGCGTAGGAGGATAGCACGAGAGCCCCCTGGAGCCGGCCTCCCCGGCCGGCCTAAATGCCTGCAAAATCCCCGGAAACAGGGGGGTTTGCGCGTCCGCCGGGGCGGCCGGCTGCGCGTGGGGTGGGGTGGGCGCGTCAACCTGTCCGGCAGCGCAGCTGGCGGATGCTGTCGGCACCCAGCGCGGCGTTCAGGCGGGGGATCAGCGCATCGGCCATCAGGTCGAGCTCCTGCGCCCACACGGCGGCCTCGCAGAGCACCGTGAGGACGCCGCCGTGCTCGGCCGTGGGGCGGGCGCAGGCGGCGATGGCGGGGCCCACCGCGCCCTCCCAAACCTCCTGCACACGCGCGAGTGTGCTCGCGGGCGCGAGCGCGGCGGTGAGATCTGCCAACGCGGCGGTCAAGGGGCGGGGAGCGGCTCTGCTCACGCGGCCATCGCCTCCTGCAGGATCGTGCCCGGGGATATACACAGACGCGCCACGGAAGCGTCCATGGCGCCGGGAACGTGGGCGAGGTCCGTTGTGGCGATGACGCTCTGGCCTCCCGTGCGCAGCTCGCGGGCGAGCAGCTCGCGCCGCTCGGCGTCGAGCTCGCTCATGACGTCGTCGAGCAGCATCAGGGGCGTGCGCCGCCTCTCGCCGGCGAGCACGGCGCGCTCGGCCAGCAGCAGGGCGAGCAGGGCCAGGCGCTGCTCGCCCTGCGAGCCGTAGACCCGCAGCTCGCGGCGATCGCGCGCGATCGTCAGCTCGTCGCGGTGGGGTCCGTGGCCGGTGAAGCCGCGCTCGAGATCGCCGGGCAGGCGCTCGCGCAGCTCGGCGACGAACTCGTCATGCGCGGCCGTGCGCGAGCGCGGCCGGTACTCGAGTGCGAGCTCACCGGCGCAGCCGAGCTGCGCCGCGCGCTCGGCAAACGGCTCGGCCAGCAGCGCGACAGCGCCCGCGCGGTCGGCCTGCAGCTGCAGCGCCCATACCGCCAGCTCGCGATCCCAGGTCGAGAGCGTGGCGTCCGAGGCCCGGCCCGAGCGGATGCGCCCGAGCAGCGCGTTGCGCTGGGCGAGCACCCGCGAATACTGTCTGCGCGTGTCCGCGCGCAGCGGCCAGATCGCGGCGACGACCTGGTCCAGGTGCGCTCGGCGGAGCGCCGGCGGCCCCTTCACGAGCTCGAGCCGGTCGGGCATGAACACGCTGACGAGGGGTCTGATCTCGACGTCGAGCAGTCGCTCCACCGGCGCTCCGTCAGCGGTCATGCGCTTTATGGGCTGCGTGTTGGAAGGCCCGCCCGCCGCCAGCGTCCCGAAGCCGACGGTCAGCTCGTGCGCGTCGTGGCCGTCCAACAAGCGCACGGTCACGCGAGTGGCCTGCTCGCCGAAGCGTATGAGCTCGCGGTCGTTACGTGTGCGCGGCGAGCGCGCTGTACAGCCGAAGTACAGCGCCTCCAGCAGATTGGACTTCCCGGCCCCGTTCGGCCCGTGGACGACGGTCAGCCCCTCGCCGATGCCCGCCTCCGCCCGCGCGTACGTGCGAAAGTCGCGCATCTGCACGCTGACGACGCGCACGGCCGCACCTCAGACGTTGAGTCTGATCGGCATGATCAGATACACGAAGTCCCCGCTGTCGGGGGATTCGACCAGCCCCGGGCGCAGCGGGCTGATGAGCTTCAGGACCAGCTCGTCTGACTCGATGCTCTCCAGCCCGTCACGCAGGAACTCGGGGTTGAAGCCGATCTCGAACGGCTCGCCGTGGAAAGGCGCAGGGATCGCCTCGCTGGCCTCGCCCACGTCGGGGGTCTGCGCGGAGACGGTGAGCACGCCCTCGCTGAAGCTCAGACGCAGGGGAGCGTTCTTCTGCGCGAGCAGGCTGATGCGGCGTACGACCTCCGTCAGCTCGGAGCTCGACATGCGCAGCTCGTGCTCGACGGACTCGGGCAGCAGCTGGCGGTAGTTCGGGAACTGGCCATCGATCAGGCGTGATGAGAGCACCACGTTGCCGAGCTCGAAGATGACCTGGTTTTGCCCGACGCTCACGGCGACGGACTCGCTCGGCGCCCCCTGGGCGATGCGCGCGAGCTCCTGCAGGGCCCTGGCGGGAACGTTGGCCTCGAGACTCCCCTGCAACGGCGACTCCAAAGCCGTCTCCTTGACGCTCAGGCGATAGGAGTCGGTCGCGACCATGCGCAGCTCCTGCCCCGAGGCGGACATGAGGATGCCGGTGAGGACCGGGCGCGTCTCGTCGCGAGAGGCGGAGCGGGCGACGCGGGCGATCGTCTGCATGAACGCCTCCGCGGGTAGCACCACGCGTGTGTCGGGCGAGGGGGGCGGCAGCGAGGGAAAGTCCTCGGCGCGCAGCGTGCGTAGGTGGAAGGTGGTCGGTCCGCAGATCAGCTCCACGTCCTGCTCGGCCGCCCTCAGCTCCATCGTGAGTGTCTGAGCCGGTAGCGAGCGAGCGACGTCGAGCAGCAGCCGCGCTGGTAGGACGGCGGAGCCGGGGCGGGTGATGTCAGCCTGAAGCGGGACACGCAGGCCGATCTCCATGTCGGTGGCGAGAAGCTCTGGGGTCGAGTCCGCTGGGGCGGAGACCATCACGCCGGAGAGCGCTTGAACGGCGCTGCGAGAAGAAGCGACGCGAGTGGTGGTCTGGAGCTGTGCGAGCAGATCCGATGGGGAGAGCGACAGCTTCATGACTCTGCCTTGAGATAGAGATGAGTATCAGTAGAGGCTGTGTGCATGTGGATTTGGGTTAGATAGGCGTGAATCGTCGCGGGTGCCGGTGGACGGGCCTGTGGAGGGATGGTGTGGAAGTCTCTCAGGATGCGCGGTCGTCGGTGTGAAGATGATCAGGGTCGTGTTGCACCCAGCGCTTTGCACAGCCTTTCCACAGCCTCTCGTGAGGCGTCATCGGTTGCGATACGCGCTGATGTCCGCCTCCAGGCGTGGAGCACTGTGGTGTGGTCGCGCCCGCCGAAGTGCCGGCCGATGGTGGGCAGCGACTCGCCGGTGAGCTCGCGGGCGAGGTACATGGCGACCTGCCGAGGCCAGGAGATACGGGCGACTCGGGCGGATGAGAGCAGCTCGTCGGATGAGAGCCCGAAGTGCTCGCATGCCGCCGCCTGGATCTCGGGGATCGTGCGCGATCGTTGCGCAGACGCCGCGCCGCGGGGATAGAGGCTGTCGAGCACCTCCTTCGCGAGCTCGCTCGTGAGCGGCCTGCCGGTGAGTGAGCTGAATGCGACGACACGGATGAGCGCACCCTCGAGCGCGCGCACGTTGGAGCAGATCCGCTCGGCAATGGTGTCCAGCGCATGGCTGTCGGCGAGCTCGATGTGGTCGTGTTGCACGCGCTTGCGCAGGATCGCCAGGCGTGTGGCGCTGTCGGGGGGCTTGACGTCGGCGACCAGGCCGGCCTCGAAGCGCTCGCGCAGACGGTCCTCGAGTGCCTGCAGATCGTGGGGAGGGCGATCGGATGTGAGCACGATCTGGCGCCCGGCGTCGTGCAGTGCGTTGAAGGTGTGGAAGAACTCCTCCTCGGTCTTGGCCTTGCGCTCGAGGAACTGGACGTCGTCGAGCAGGAGCACGTCGACGTCGCGAAAGCGCAGCTTGAAGGCGTCCGCGCGTCCCTCGCCGAGCGCGCCGAGGAACTCGTTCGTGAAGCTCTCGCCGGTGGTGCAGCGGACGGTCAGGCCGGGGTTGTGCGAGAGCAGTAGGTTGGCGATCGAGCTGAGCAGATGCGTCTTGCCGACGCCAGGCGGACCGTAGATGAACAGTGGGTTGTAGGCCTGAGCCGGCATTTCGGCGACGGTCAGGGCGGCGGCATGCGCCAGGCGGTTGCAGTCGCCGATGACGAACTGCTCGAAGGTGAGCTTGGGGTTGCCGAGAGGCCCGCTGCGCTGAGCGTCGGTGGCGGGCTCGGCGATGCTGCGCGTAGAGGCCGATCGAGCGGGTCGCCCGGAGGCGGCACGCGCTCCTCGTGTGGAAGCGCCACTGGCGGTGGCGCCGGGGGTGAGGAACTCCACGCTCGCGCCTGCGCCCAGAACCAGCTCCACGCTGGCCTGGATCACCCTGCCGAAGCGCTCGCGTATCCAGCGGCAGGCATGCGGGGCGGCTTCGAGGAGCAGGCGGTCGTCAGAGAGCTCGACGGCCCGCAGCGGCTCCAGCCAGATGCGGTAGGTGGGCTCGTCGACGACGAGGGCAAGCTGGGCTTGCACCCGCGACCATATGTGCTCGAGCTCACGGCTCACGGCAGCGGTAGTCCACTCCTCTCCAGAAGACAGTGCTGATGACTATTCGAGAGGGGCCCCGAGGGCCCGGTCGGGCGACTATACCCAACGGTCGCGGGGGCTCTCGGAGGCTGCCCGCATTTGGCGGGAAAAACCGGACACGGGTGAGTGGCCGCGCTCCGGGGGCTGGCCGGTCCTATACTGCAAGCCCTCATGAAGCGCACCTATCAGCCAAAGAAGCGCAAGCGCGCACGCGCGCATGGGTTCCGGGCCCGAATGGCCTCGCGCGCCGGGCGACTGACGCTCAAGCGCCGCCGCGGCAAGGGACGCAAGCGCCTTTCCGCCTGAGGTTCGTGGTGGCAGACACCCCGAGCGCGGCGGATGTGCGATGAGCCAGCGTTCGTCGTCGCGTGGACGCCTGTCACGCAGTGCGGAGTTCGAGCGTGTCTACCGGCATGGTCGCTCGATCGCCAACCGCCACCTGGTGCTCTACACGTTTCCGAATGCAGACGCGCAGCGGGCGCGGCTGGGGCTGTCGGTCTCGCGCAAGGTTGGTGGCGCGGTGCAGCGCAACAAGGTCAAGCGGCTGCTGCGTGAGGCGTTCACGCGCGCGGAGAGCGAGTTGATACCCGGGCACGACGTGGTTGTGGTGGCCCGTCCCCCGGCTGGAGAGCTCGCTGAGCGCGAGGGGTTCGCGGGGGTCGACGCGTCGCTCGAGGAGCTGATCGCCAAGGCGGGGCTGCGCTCCGCGCCGAGCGCGCCGCGCGAGCCGGCGGCGGCGGGCGAGGGAGGCGGACGGTGAGTTCCTCAGCCTCGCCTCGCGTCGATCCGTCGCGAGTGCCCAAGTGGTCGCGGATCGTCCGCCTGGTCGTGACCGCTCCGATCGTCGTCTACCAGCGCGTGATCTCCCCGGCGATCCCCAGGCGCTGCAAGTACGAGCCGACGTGCTCGCGCTACGCGGTCGAAGCGATTCGCGAGTACGGCATACTTAGGGGCCTGGTGCTCGCGGGTTGGCGCCTGCTGAGGTGCAACCCGTGGAGCTACGGCGGATACGATCCGGTGCAGGCCCAGCGAGTGTTCAGGATTGGGAGTCCCACCCGGGATCCCGATCATGTCTGCTGAACGGGCGCGGGCTCTGCGGCCCGGCGCCGGCGGATAGCCAACGCATCAGGCCTTCATCCAACCCTGTACACCATGACGACCGCCGAGACCCCCTAGAGCATGCCAATCCTCGCCAATGTGATCCAGGACGCGTTCTCGCCCCTGATCACCGTCTTCGAAGAAATCATGGTCTTCATCCACGGCCACGTGGTGGGGGGAAGCTGGGGACTTGCGATCGTGGGCCTGACGGTGCTGGTCCGCGCGATCCTCGTGCCGCTGACCTACAGGCAGCTGAAGTCGATGCAGGAGATGCAGCGGCTGGCCCCCGAGATCAACAAGCTGAAAGAGAAGTACAAGGAGGACAAACAGCGCCAGCAGCAGGAGATAATGAAATTCTACCAGGAGCACAAAATCAATCCCCTGGCTTCCTGCCTGCCCCTGCTGCTGCAGCTGCCGGTGTTCATCTCGCTTTTCTACATGCTGCGGACGGACCTGAAGAAGCACATCTGCGGCGCCGCGCTGACCGCGCACCACATCACAACATCCAAAGCGATCGAAAAAGCGACGTGCAACCAGGTGGCGCCGCACTCGGCCAAGTTCCTGTTCATCCCAGACATCACCTCCAAGGCCACCGGGGTGGTGCTCGTAGTGCTGATCGTGCTCTACGTCGGCTCGCAGCTGGGCTCGACGCTGATCGCGACCGCGACGGCCGACCCCAACCAGCGGCGCCTGATGTTGCTGCTGCCGGTCATATTCGTCGTGATCCTGTACCGCTACCCGGCGGGCTTGCTGGTGTACTGGATCACGACGAACCTGTGGACGGTCGCGCAGCAGTTCGTCATCCGCCGCCGCCTGCCGCCGCCGCCAAGGGTCGACCGCTCCGCGGGCGCCGCCAATGGAAAGCCCAAACGGCCCTTGCGAGAGGCCCTCGCCGCCGCAGCCGGTGGCGCGCCCGCCGCCGCTGCTCCGGCGGGCGCTGCTCCGGCTGGGGTCTCCGGTGCGGGGCCACCCGTCTCCTCGGGCCCTCCCCCTCCACGACCGCCACGCAAGAAGAAGAAGCGCTCGGGTAGAAGGCGATGAGCGGGCGCGACGACGGTCCCGACGGGGATCTGACGACGGAGGAGCTGGAGCCGGCCGAGGCGCTGGAGGAGCTCCTCGAGGAGATCGCCGATGGGCTGAGCCTCGAGGCCGACGTGCATGTGGACGAGCGGGACGGGATCCTCAGCGGGCGGCTCGAGGGGGAGGATGTGGGCCTGTTCATCGGCCGCCACGGCCAGACGATCGACGCGGTGCAGCATCTTGCGCAGCGGATCGTCTTTCCGGACGGGCCGTCGTCGGTGCGGGTTGTGATCGACGCCAACGGGTACCGCGAGCGACGCGCCGACGCGCTGCGCGCCGAAGCCGACGACGCCGCGGATGAGGCGCTCGGCTCGGGCAAGCCTGTCGAGCTCGACCCGTTGCCGCCGTTCGAGCGGCGGATCGTGCACGAGTACCTGCGCGACCGCGGCGATGTCGAGACCCACAGCGAGGGCGAGGAGCCCGAGCGGTATCTCGTGGTCACGCCGCTGGCCGGCGATGGCGGCGCATAACGTTTCACGTGAAATCATCGAGCTGACTCCAGGGCAGCGGCGTCGGCTCGCATCGCTGCTGGCGCTGCTGGAGTCCGACGAGCACGCCCCGACGGCGGTCCGCGACGCGCTGCGGGCGGCACAGGCTCACGTCGCAGACTCGCTGGCGGCGCTGGAAATACCGGCGCTCCGGACAGCCGCTCGAATCGCCGACCTGGGTAGCGGCGCTGGGTTCCCCGGACTGGCATTGGCGGTCGCACTCCCGGACGCTGAGGTCAGCCTGATCGAGAGCCAGCGACGGCGCTGCGAGTTCCTGGAGCGGGCATGCGCCGCGGCGGAGGTCGAGAACGCGCGCGTGGTGTGCGCGCGTGCCGAGGAGTGGGACGATGGAATGGGGCGCAACGAGGTGGTGGTGGCGAGGGCGTTGGCGGCTCAGGCGGTGGTGCTGGAGTACGCGGCGCCTCTGCTCGTGATGGGGGGCACGCTGATCGATTGGCGCGGAAGGCGCGAGCGGGCGGCGGAGGACGCCGCCGACCGCGCGTCGGCGCTGCTGGGGCTGCGCCGGGCGGAGGTGCGCAGGGTGGCCCCGTTCGAGGGGGCGACGGAGCACCATCTGCACGTGTTCGTGAAGGCGCAGGAGACGCCCGCGCGCTTCCCGAGAAGAGCGGGGATCGCGCGCAAGCGACCGCTCGGCGTCTGAGCGAGCGCCCGGTGGCCGGCAATTGCGCCCACTTTGCCGGCGATGAGCAGCCACGCGGCGGCGATCGGCGCTAGCGTGCGCGCGATGGGCACGGTTTACGCGATCGCCAACCAGAAGGGCGGGGTCGGCAAGACGACGACGGCGGTGAACGTGGCTGCGTGCATCGCGGAGGCCGGATACGGAACCCTGCTGGTGGACGTCGATCCGCAGGCGAACGCGACGGTGGGGCTGGGCATAGCGCGCACGCAGACGCCGGGTCTGTACGAGGTGCTGACGGGCGAAGCCGGTGCCGAGGAGGCGCTCACCGACACGCCGGTGTCAGGTCTGCACGCGCTGCCCGCCGGGCCGAACCTGGCGGGCGCGAACATCGAGCTTCCGCGCATCGAGGGATACGAGCAGCGCCTGCGTGAATGCCTGGCGCCGATACGGGACGGCTTTCAGTACATCCTGCTGGACTGCCCGCCGTCGCTGGGGCCTCTGACCGTCGCCGCGCTGGTGGCCGCGGACCGGGTGATCGTGCCGGTCCAGACCGAGTACTTCGCGCTGGAGGGACTGGCAGGGCTGCTGGAGACGCTGGCGCTCGTGCAGCGCGAGCTGAACCCGCGCCTGACGGTGGCGGGGATGCTGCTGACGATGCACGACAGCCGCACGCGCCTCGGCCAGGACGTGGAGCGCGAAGTCCGCGCTCACTTCCCGGATCTGGTGTTCGACACGGTCATCCCACGCAACGTGCGGGTGGGCGAGGCGCCGAGCTACGGCCTGCCGGTGACCCATCATGATCCACACAGCGCCGGGGCGACCGCGTACTTCGAGCTGGCGAAGGAGGTGGCCGCGCGTGGCTAAGCCGAGACCGGGCATGGGACGAGGCCTGGGCGCGATCCTGTCGGTGTCGGCGGATGGGGCGAAGGAGAGCGAGGAGGAGCTGCGCGAGCTGCCGATCGAGCTGATCTCGCCCAATCCCAAGCAGCCGCGCCGGCGCTTCGACGAGGACGCGCTGCAGTTGCTGGCGGGGTCGCTGGGCGAGCGCGGCGTGCTGCAGCCGGTGCTCGTGCGCCCGAAGGCGGGCGGCACGTATGAGCTGGTCGCGGGCGAGCGCCGATGGCGGGCGGCTCGCATCGCGGGGCTTCAGAGCATCCCGGCGATTGTGCGCGAGCGCGAGGACGCGCAGGCGCTGGAAGCGGCGCTGGTCGAGAACATGGCGCGCGAGGACCTCAACCCGATCGAGGAGGCGCGTGCGTGCGCGGCACTCGTGGAGGAGCTGGGGCTGACGCGCGAGGACGTCGGTCGGCGCGTGGGTCGCAGTCGCGTGGCGGTCAGCAACCTGGTGCGGCTGCTCGACCTCCCCGACGAGGCGATCGAGCTCGTCCAGGAGGGCGTCCTCAGCGAGGGCCACGGCCGAGCGCTGCTGCTCGCCACAGACCACGGCGCCCGCCGCAGCCTCGCTCGCGAGGCGGCCGAGCAGGGATGGTCGGTGCGCGTCACCGAAGAGCGCGCGCGCGACAGCAACGCCGTGGCCGAGCAGGGCGAGAGCGCCGGCCGCGCGGCGCCGCGGCGAGCGCACCCCGATCAGGAGCAGGCAGCTACGGAGATCGCGCAGGCGCTCGGCTCGGCGCTCGGCGCTGACGTGCACGTGAAGCCCACGCGCGACGGTGGCTACAGCGCCCAGCTGTCGTTCTCGACGCCGCAGGAGGCGCTCGAGCTCGCGCGTCGCATCCGGCCTCGCGCGGTTGCGTAGAATCGGTGTCCGCGGGCGATTAGCTCAGTTGGTTAGAGCGCTTCTCTGATAAGGAAGAGGTCCCAGGTTCGAGTCCTGGATCGCCCACTCACGAAGGACCAGCAAATCGTGGGGTTTTTTGTTGGGCGCATACACCTTGCGGCACAGGGTGGCAACGGAAGTGGCAACACAAGTGCCGCCGAATCGGCTGGTACGCTCATCACCGGCGGCTCCTTCACCGGCCGTCGTCGTCTGTGATCGTTGTGGTTCATTTTGCCCGTCGATAGCCGTCTCGCTCACGCGGGGCGGCTTCGCCGGTTTCAGGGCCGTGCCCATCGTTCCGTCCGCGATGTCTGCGACGCTGCCCACGCAAAATGAAAACGATCAGATTCCACGATGGACGCTTCTGCTGTCGGCTCGCCTGACTTGGCGGCAGACCTAGCGTCGGACGCCGCTGCGCCGACCACCGTTCGGCAGCTCCGCGCCGAAGTCTTCGGCGAGCTCGCTGGTGGCACTGAGGCGAGCGCTGAGGCGAAACGGCACTTCGCGTCGTGCGCGTCGGTCGCCACTGATCCGAGCGTCACGGTCGTGCTTGAGCACGCGGCCAAGAACATCGCCGAGACCGTCGAGAGCACAGCACCTGCGCTCGGGCAGATCGTCGACCGCTTCAACCGTGCGGCGACGGCTCGAAGACCGACGACTTCCCGCCGAGCACCACGCACTCCACGGGCCAGCAGAGCCGCGCGGCTGCGCGTCCGCCGTCCTGGCGATCGTCGAGCGCATCGAGCCCATGCGCCTCCCGCCAGCGCGGACTCAGCAGACCCCGGCGGTGGCGATCCTGACCCGGAAGGCCGTCGGCGCCGCGTAGTCCTCGGCGCGCTGGCGCCGTTCCTCCTCGCCGACAGCAGCACTCGGCGTACATCAGCAAGTATGGCCCGCATCGGGGCGGTGCTCCGATGAGCGCGCCGCGCCCGTCGAAACGCCTGTGCGGCGTGCGGGAGTACCGCGTCCGCGGAATGCGTCGCGCGGAGCTGCGAGCGGAAGCGCGGCGGCTTGGGGTTGTTCGGCCCGGATCTTCGAGCGACCAGCTTCGGCAAGCGATCGTCCGCGAGCTGCGCTGGCGCGAGGAGGTGGAGGCGTCGTGATCCGAGCGCGTCACTCGTCTCTGTGCCCCTACTGCGGGCGTTGGATTCTCGCCGGCCGTTCACGCATCGTTCGCCTGTCGGAGCCGCTGGCGCCACAGCGCCCGTATTACCTGCGCGATCTATGCCTTGGCACAGTACGGGATGCGCGTCGGCGTCGATACGTCCACGAGCGCTGCGCCCTCGCCGCTGAGCGGCTAATCAGCGAGCAGGTGGCGTCGTGAGCACGTCGCGTGGCACGCTCGTCGTACAGGATCTGATCACGTTTATTCGGAGATATGTGGTCCTGAGCCCCGCGCAACTGCTGGTGACGAGCCTGTGGGTAGTTCACTCACACGCCGTAGACGCGGCCGAATCGTCTCCGTATTTGGCCGTGACGAGTCCCGAACCGGGATGTGGAAAGACGCGATACCTTGAAGTCCTGGAGATGGTGGTCGCGCGTCCGTGGCTGGCGGTCACACCGTCCGAGGCGGTCGTCTACCGGCGGATCGAGGCGCTTGTACCGACCCTGCTCATGGATGAGGTCGATGCGGTGTTCTCGCCAAAGGTGGCCGAACGCCACGAGGGTCTGAGAGCACTCCTGAACAGCGGCAACCGCCGTGGTGCCACTGTGCCCCGCTGCCTCGGTACGAGTGCCGAGATCGTCGAGTTTCACACATTTTGCCCGAAGGTGTTGGCGGGCATCGGGACCCTGCCGGACACGATCAGCAGCCGATCAGTGCCGATCCGCCTGGAGCGAAGGACGAAGAATCAGGAGCTAGAGGTGTTTCGCCGTCGCGATGTCGAGCCCGCAGGAGAAAAGCTACGGGATCGGATCGAAGTGTGGGCAGCACGACACGAAACGGCACTTGCGGCGGCAAGGCCGGACATGCCACAACAGATGTCCGACCGCATGCAGGATGGCTGCGAGCCGCTGCTGGCAATCGCCGACGTACTGCACTTGGGGTCACAGGCTCGCAAGGCGCTCCTCGCGCTGCTGACGGCTGTACGACTCGATTCTCAGGAGACGATGCAGCTTACGTTGCTCCGCGATGTACATAGCGTCCTGAACGGACATCGGAGCATTTCCTCCCGAGCGCTGCTTACAAGACTGCATCAGCTTGAGGAGGCGCCGTGGTCGACTTATTACGGGCGCAGTCTTGACGAGCGCGACCTGGCGCGACTGCTCCACCCGTATGGAATCAAATCCAAGGTGGTACGTGTGAAACTGAGTGGCGGTCTGTCCAAGACCGTCAAAGGTTATTCACGTGATGACTTGCACCCTGTGTTCGAGCGGTATGTGGGGCCGGACGATGCGTGACCCTTGTTTCGTTTGTTTCCCTTCTCGGGGATCGGATATAGAGGGCTCACGCGTGCGCCTCGCGTGTGCGCGCGCGCGTCTTGTAGTAGTAGAGAGAAGGCGTGTCGGTCTACCTCTCTCTTTTCACCCCTCCACGGCTCGGATTCTGCTCTCTGTATTTGGGGTCGGAAACAGGGAAACAAGGGAAACATCGGCTACACCTGCTCCAAGGGGTCCGAGATGGGTCTGACGCGCTCGTCTACGGCCGGTCTACTCGGAGGCGGAAATCCATCGAATGACGGCGCGCTGACGCTGGAGCTGACGCTGAGCGCCGAACAGCTCGATGTGATCGCTGCCCGTGCGGTCGAGCGGCTGCAACCGGCGCCGGCCGGGTCGCCTTGGATGAGCGTCGAGCAGGCAGCGGCCTACCTTGGCTGCCCGCGCTCGCGGATCTATCGGCTGGTTCACCTTCGCCGCATCCCACACCACCACGAGGGCGCGAGGCTGTTGTTCGAGCGCGGCGAGCTGGATGCGTGGGTCCGAACCGGCGGTGCGTCGTGACGTGTTGCCACCTAGTTCCCACGTGTGCCGCAGACCCCTGCAAACTAGGCGATTTTGGCCTGATCCGTTCACAGGTAGAGAAGGGGTCATCGTGCCGCTAAGCCGTGATCCAGAGAAGCGCGCCGCGCAGCTCGCGAACCTCAAACCTGGCCGTGGTGCTGGAGACGGCGGTCTACAGCGATCCCGCAAACACGGCGCATACGCCGTGATCGCCGCGAGCGAGATGGACGCCAAGGTGCGCGAGGTGTACGAGGCCATAGGCGCGGACCTCCCAGTACGTGATCCTGACGGCTCTGTGCCCGGCGCCGATGCGATCCCGTTGCGGTTGCTCAGCGAGACGTTGATCCGCCGCGAGCGCGTGCGTGAGAGCGAATTGAAGCACGGTGTAGAGACGCCTGACGGCAGGCTGCGGGGGATCGTCGAGCTAGGGCTTCGACTGGACGCACAGGCGCTCAAGCTCTGTGAACAAATGGGCCTTACGCCTGCGAGCCGCGTCCGCATCGGCGTCGCACTCGTACACGCGCAGAGCGCCAGCGACAAAGCGCTTGACGCCGACCTCGCCGCCTCACGAGAAGCGTGGGAGCGACACGACGGCAACACGATCGACGGTGACGCCGAGGAGGTGACGACATGAACGCGCGCGAGGTGTTGGGACTGCTGCGGTTGGACGACGGACGACCGTGGATCGCAGCTGCGACCGACTGGCAACGTGCCGACGCGCTCGCCGTGCTCGAAGGCGCCGAGCCGTACAGCTTCATCACCCGCTCACGTGCCAGCAGCAAGACGACCGACCTGAGCGCCTGTGCCTTGAGCGACCTGCTGACGGCCGACGATCGCTTGAGGTCGTATTGGCTTGCGGCTGACGCCGATCAGGGCGCACTCGCGCTCGATGTGATCGGCGGGTTTGTCGCGCGCACCCCGACGCTTGCCGATCGTGTGGAAGTCCAGAGCCGCCGCGTGGTGATACCAGCGACCGACTGCACGCTCGATGTCTTGCCGGCCGATGCCCCAAGCGCGTGGGGACTGAATCCTCACCGTGTATATGTCGATGAGCTTGCCAACTGGACTGATGGTGTAGCGGCGCGCCGGTTGTGGGAGGCAGCGTCGAGCGCCGTCGCTAAGCGCTCCGATGCCCGCTTGTGCGTCTTGACGACTGCGGGCTCCCCAGACCACTTTGCCTTCAAGGTGTTGGAGCACGCTCGTACGTCACCACTGTGGCATGTGAGCGAGCGCGTCGGCGCAGCGCCGTGGATTGATCCCGAGCGCCTGGCAGAGCAACGCGTACGCCTGCCCACGGCCATATATGAACAGCTGTGGGAAAACCTGTGGGTTGCCGTCTCGGGATCGTTCCTCGACCCGTCCGTGCTCGCCGCCGCGTTCACCTTGCCCGGTCCGAGACTGGCACCCGACGGGCACCATTCCTTCTTTGCGGGATTGGACCTTGGCTTGGTGAATGATGCAACTGTGTTCGCCATCGGACACCGCGACGGTGACACGATCTACCTGGATCGCATGGAGACATGGCAGGGCTCGAAAAGCGCTCCGGTGGATATTACAGGTGTAGTCGAGCCATTCATCATCGAACAACATCGGCGTTTCCACTTCCACTTGAAAGCCGACCCGTGGCAGGGGATGGATCTCGTCAGCCGCTTGAAGAAACGTAACGTGAAAGCGGACACGTACACATTCTCCACCGGCTCCAAGCAAAAACTTGCCCAAACGCTGCTGTCCACAGTCAACAACGGAGCGCTTCGCCTGTACGACGCTCAGGGCTTGAAAGACGAGCTCGAGGCGCTGCGCTTGGTGCAGTCGAGCAGTACAGGTGGATGGTCGTTCGACCATACACGCCAAGGCCACGATGATCGCTCTACCGCGTTGTCGCTCATGGTCGTGGCGGCGCTCGAACAGCCGTCGTCGCAAGGGTGGCTGGACCTCTGGACACGTGAAGCCGAAGATGCCGGCACGCTGCCCCACAAAGTCAAAGAGGAGGGCAATTGACATGTTCCCCAAACGCGAGCACAAGCCACCGCCGCAACCGCCACGCGAGAACAGGCCCGGCGCCGCGCTACGTCACCAGCCGACCCCGACGCACGAGTTCGAGCGCGAGATCGCAGGCGAGCACTGTGGACGATTCGGAAGGCATTTCTGGCAAAAATGGCCGGACGGCTCGACCCTCTGCCTCAACTGTGGCAAGTGGAAAAAGCGGGAGGAGAACTGATGGACACACCACACCTCAACTTCGACGCCAACGCCTACCGCGATGCGGTCGCGATCGTGTCGGCGTACATGTTCGACGACGGTGATACCTGCGAGGAGCTGCTACAGGAGGCGGGCCGCGATGTCGCCTGTGCTTTCACGGTGATGATGTGGGCCGCGATTCATCTGATTGCGAAACGCGGGGGCGATTCCTCAGCGGTGATACTCGAACACCTCGGAACCACCGCTGCCCATTTCGCCAGTCTTGATGGCGGTGAGCGCAGATGAGCCGGCCGGGCGGTACCGCGATCCCCCGCAAACGGACTGATCCCGCTGACCGCTGGGTACGGAAGTCAGCAACCGAAGCGGCCCAGCTCCAGCGCCGCCGCAGAGCGCGTGAGGTTGCCCTCGCTGCACAAGCGCGACTGGACAAGCGTAAGGCCAGTTGATGACTCTGCACCCTGTGAATGCAAACCACTTCACCTGCCACGAGGTACAAATCGTCGAGCAGCGAAAGGCGCGATCGGGGGACGTCATCACCTCCGACTCGTGCGCTGCTCGATCGGGGCGAGTGCGTGGCCTTCGCGCAGACCCCAACGCCGAGCTATGGCGAGCAGGGCGCGGCCGTCCTTCCGCGCCGAGGCTGCTCGCACTTGGCGACTGCTGTCCTTGTCGTCTCATCAGGCGGCGAGGCCAGTGCGGACACGGCCGGGAGGCGCGGAACCTGGAGCTGGCGCGCGTCCTCCCGGCCGTCCGTCCGCTGCACCGTCCAACCTTGTCCTCCGCGATCCACGACCGGCCACACGAAAAGAGGTAAACACCAAACCATGACTCCAACGCTTATTCATAACGGCGCCCCGCCGGATTTCACTGAGATGATCAAGGCAGCGGCCGACGTACCTGGAGGCGACTCCGTCGGCTGGTTGCTGCTCAAGGCGATCGACCCCGACGACACAATCGTCTCAAAGGGGAGTGAGACGTGCCCGGCATGCGATGGCGCTGGGCACCCCGTCGGTAGTGTGCTGCCGTGCAGAGTCTGCAAGGGCACGAGCGTGATCGACCACTCCGATGTGATCAAGCAGGATGTCGCACAGGTGGAAATCACCGACTCGTCTGTGGACGATGAAGATGATGAAGGTGAACAGCAGAGTCGTCACCCGGACACGGGGCAGTTCATTACGGATGAAGAACTTGAAGAACTTGAAAGTGACTCAGAAAAGGCAACGGGCGCCGAGCGCGATCAGATCAACGGCCGGATCGTCAAGGAACGCCTGCGCAAAATGTACGAGACAGGAGATACGAAAGTCATGAAGGCGACAGTAACAACAAGTGCGACCATGCCCGAGCTGATCCAGCGGCTAGAGAAGGCGATTGCCGATCCCGACCTTGACCCCGCGCTGCGACAGGAAGCAGGCGAGCTAATTACGCACCACCGGCTGCGCGCGCACTTCGAGGGTCGCGCGCAGAAGGGTGCGGTACAAGACGCTCTCCATGGCACAGCTGAGCCGGAGATCGCCGGACACCTGGACTCAGGCAAATCCGGCTTGTCAGGGAAGGTGGTCACAGGGGCTGGCCCCACACGTGACAACCCCGCGCTCACGCTCGGCGGTGAGTCCACCGCGCAGATCCCCGTCGAAGCCAAGGTGGTTGACAATCCCCCAGCCCCTGTGACCACCGATGCCGCAGGCATTGTCCCAGCAGCGGCTGGAGGGTCGGCGCTCGACGCGCTTGCCCGTCAGCGACAGGGTGAAGATGTCACCAAGCAGCGCCTGACGGCACTCTTTGCATTGAAGGGGGCGCTTGCCCTGCTCGGCGGAGCAAACAACGGCGGCGACGTCGTGCCGGCCGCGACCGCACGGGCGTCTGCGTCCGATGTCAACAGCATTCCGGACGGCGGCTCGATTTCACCTGAGTATTTGGCGAAGTGCGAAAGGGATCTGGAGAAGGCGATCGACGTTGGTGAGAAAATGCGCTTGGGCGTCATTGTGACGCGTGGTCGCCTCCAGCGCCGCTACTCGCGGGTGGCGTGACATGTCGGACACAACAACTCTCCGCGAAAAAGCGCGCGGCCAGATGGAGCGCCTTGCACACCTCGATCGGCTGCGTGAGCCGCGCACGCCAGGTGAGCACGTCAATCGAACACAGGAACGTTGGGACTACGAAGCGACGGAGCGGCGCGCGGAGGAGCAGCGACAGGCGGACGCACGCCATCGGCGCGAGGCGGCTGACGAGCTGGAGGAGGCCGAGCGCGAGAAGGCGCGGCAGGCTCAACATTTGTGGCAGGTTGAGTATGAGCGCCTGGCCGGCGAGCTGACTATCGCCAGCCGCGCGCGGGACCGCGTGTACGAGCAGGCGATCGACTGCGCCGACGTGATCGCGGCGACAGCATCGATCGACGCGCTGGCACGGCGAGAGGCGGCTGACGAGCTGGTACGCATCATGCAGGCTCGGCTCGATGCCCACGGAGAGGGTCGACCGGGAGCCCGGCCGCGCAGGTGATCCACCCCACTGACCACTGAGTAAAAGGAGTGAAAAAGTAATGGAGCTTGATACCGCATTTCAGACGGACGTCGACGCCGCGCTACGCCAGAACATCAATGACGTGATCGACGAACGGGAGTCAGCCGCCGTCGAGCAGGAGCATCAGGCCGAACGCGAGCGCCACGCAGACGAGATTACGCAAGTCATCGGCCGAGCCATCTCCAATCTGCCCGGCTGCGACGCGGCCACGATCGCCGAGACTGTTCACGGGAACCTGTCACCTGAGCAGCGCGACTCGATCGCGGACGGCGGCAGCGATGAGGAGGTACTAGCGGAGCTGCGTAACCTCGTCTCAGTCGAGCAGGCCATACGCGATGCTTGAAAGTCAGCGCCCACCTGCTGTGCTCGCCGCTCGTTTGCTTGACGCGCGGCGGGTGGGCGCGTCGTTCTGTGACGCGTGGCCGGTGGCCTTGGCGTCGGCACTAGCGGTCACGTACACCAGAGCCGAGCGGCTGAGCTGGTCGGCCGTGCTTGGTGGGATGGTTTCCACCTGGCGCTCCGCGTTCGAGCGCGAGCCCGCATCCGAGCCCGAAGCGGCGATGGCGCTGATCACTTACGACGATCGCGTACCGATTCCAGAGCACCCGTGCTCGCGGTGCGGCGAGGAGATCAAACCGGATCGTCTCCGTCGCCACGCGCGATTCTGCTCGGAGCCTTGCCGCAAGGCAGCGGGTGACGAAGTCGTGAGCGAGAGGCGCGCGTCGCAACGAGAACAAGTGTTGGTGTAAACCCCATGAGGCGCTGCACCGTATGTGGAAACTCGCTAGAGGGCCGTCGCCCACAAGCCCGGACATGCTCGGCAGCATGTAGACGCGAGGCCGCACGTGTACGCGCCGTCCTTGCCGGCGCTGGGGACGGTCCGTACCGCTCGCTGCTGGATCTGGCCGACAGACGGCGCGGAAGCGTGCAAACGGGCCGCACGGCGTCCTCATGAGCCTCCTGTGCCCTGCTCCGTCGCCTAGAAGGTGTACGCGCCCCATACACCTTGCGTGGGGCCTACACCTTGCGCTCGGCTTCGACCGCCTTCGCCAGCTCCACGAGCGACACGTCCAGCGCGTCGATGATCCGGCAGACGCTATCCCAGTGCGGCGAGGTCTGTCCGTGCTCGATCTTCTGGAGCGTTGCGACGGCGATCCCAGCGTGCCACGCCACGGACTCTTGCGTCTCGCCATGTTCATCGCGCAGGCGTTTGAGCACCGCCGACAGGGCGCGGTCGGGGTCGGGAGCACGCGGCACGGTGCGCACCTTCTCACGGAGCCGTCATCAGCACCACATCGCGCGGGACGCCGCATTGACGCAACCTCACTAAAGAGGTACGCTGGACGGACAACCAAAGTGCCCCCGCGCCGCGCAAACGGCCGGGGGCGTGGCTCCGAGAGAACGAACCTCCCGGCGCGAGCGACACCTTACCGGGTGCCTCTCGCGCTCAGAGCCCGTCTCAAGGGAGCCTCCAACGAACGGAGGAACCATGTCCCACACCATCACCATCCCCGCCGCCTTCCGGCCGGTGTTGACCGAGGCCATGCTTACCGCGTTGCAGAGCGCGGCCGAAGGGGTCGAGCGCGCCGGCTTCGACCCGGAGAGCTACCCGGAGCCGCTGGAGCAGTTCGACCGCGCCCGCGCGGCGCTCGATGCGCTCGGGTGGGGCGCACGTGGCGAGATCGACGTGGAGACGCACCGCGCCGTGCTCGTGCAGGCGCTGCGCGTGGCGGCGATCTGGCAGGAGCGCCACGAGCTGGTTCGACTGTGGCACGAAGCACGGGAGGGGTTGGGGTCATCCACGCAGGTGAAAAAGCAAACCAACGACACGCACGGAGGCGAAAACTGATGGCTGCCAAGATGGAAAAAACGCGCCACCCCGGCATCTACAGGCGAGGCAGCATGTACGTTGTCACCTGGAGGCACAGGGGTGTACAGCACAAGGAGTCATTTCGCACGCTGGCCGAGGCTCGTGAAGCGCAGGGCGAGCGTCGTAAACCGGAGAGCCGCGCGGTCACGTCGCGTCAGTGGTTCGAGGACTACGCCACGAGCTGGCTCGACTCGTTCACGGGGCGCACGACGCGCGGGATCGCCTCGACATCGCTTGCCGACTACAGGCGCTCGATGAACACGTACGCGATCCCATTCTTCCGCCGCTACAAGCTGGGCGAGATCGAGGCCCCCGACATCAAGCGTTTCGCCAAGTCGCTCTCGGATGGTGGTCTGCGCGCGTCGAGCGTGCGCAAGAACCTCGTACCGCTCAAGGCGATGATGGCGAGTGCCGTCGAGGACGGGACGCTCAAGCACAACCCCACGGCGGGCCTGCGCATCGCCGCGTCGCAAGCCGAGCATGATGAGGAGCGCAAGGCCAAGGCGATGAGCCGCGAGCAGCTGCGTCTGGTGCTCGCGGCGATCCCGTCACAGTGGCGTCCGTTCTTTGATCTGCTGGCGTCGAGCGGCCTGCGCATCTCCGAGGCGTTGGGGCTGACGTGGGGCGACGTTGACCTTGGCGTCTCCCCGCACCTGCGCGTGCGCTGGCAGTGGTATCGAGGCGAACGGCGCCGGCTCAAGAGCGCCTACAGCCGACGCACGGTCCCGCTACCGCCGCACACGGCCAGACTGCTGCGCGAGCGTCGAGCCAAGCTCTACGCGGGCGACGATGGCGTCCCCGTGTTCGCCAGCCGGACCGGCACCCCGCTTGCGTCGCGGAACGTGCGCAGGGTGCTCGACACGGCCACGGAGGATCTTGGGCTCGGGTGGGTGTCCTTCCACACCTTCCGCCACACCTACGCGTCGATCCTCTTCGCGGCCGGCAAGAACGCCAAGCAGGTCCAGACGCTGCTCGGCCACCACGATCCGGGCTTCACGCTCAGCGTGTACGTCCACCTGATGGATGACGGGGTCGGAGAGGTCGATTTCCTCGACGATGTGCTCTGCGGGGGTGGCAACGCCGTGGCAACACAACACCCGACAACGGCCAACAACGCGGAGGCCGTCTAGGCGCATAAGTGCCCGGATTCACGGGCATTTCGACAACCACCACACGCGGCCATCAACCACAGATCGCTCTGATAAGGAAGAGGTCCCAGGTTCGAATCCTGGATCGCCCATTTCTCTGGCAAACAGACCAGTTCTGGAGCTGGCGTACCAGAGTCGCACACCGTGATAGCGTGCTATCGTTTTTGCCGTCGTGCAGATCTTGATCAGACGGCTCGACGACGACGTGAAGGCATCTCTGCAACGGCGCGCCCGTCAGAACGGTCACAGCGCGGAGCGGGAGGCACGCGAGATCTTGCGCAGCGCAGTACAGAGCGGTGAGCATGCCCGCACATCGGGTTGCAAGCGCAGCGACCTAAACGCCGCTCGCATCTCGTCCGCGAAGAGCAGTACAGCCGAGCCGAGGAAACCCCCGTGTTCGTCAGCCAGAGACCGGACGGCGCTGGGTCGCCGTGCAGGAACCGCTTACAAGCTCGGGCCGCAGTGTCAAGAAGAGTAAGATGACGGCGTCGACTGCGCGGAGCGCCTGTCCCGTCCGTGAAATGACGCGTAGTCGTCCGCATCCCACGCTTCGCGCAGCCCGGGCTTGCTCAGATCCCAGTCGGGGCGGATCTCGCTGCTCACGACCCGCAGGTCGTGCCAGAGATCGACGAACGAGGGACGTCCCCAGAACCAATAGCCGTTGTACACGCGGTGGACGACCAACCCAGGCTTGAGCACGAGCGTGTGGGGGATCATCGGGTCGTGCTCGGGATCCGTGTACTCCTGGATGTCGAGATCCTTCTGGACGATCCGCCCAGGGTCTGACAGGAACGTCCACTCCGCACCCAGAGACGCCCTGAACTCTTTGAGCTCGTGGTCGGCGTCGGTCGCGATCGTGGCCACTCGCGTATAGGCGACAGCGATCTTGGGGTAGTTGGCGGCGAGTTCGAGGTGCTGCTGGTGCTCCTTCGGGCAGTAGTTCCCGCGCGCGAGCGTCAGGATCAGAGGATCGTCGCCTTGTAGCTCGCTGAGCCGGCTCGCGGTTTTAGTGTGATCGGGCAACTCGTAGTCGGGAAACCTGCCGCCTGGGACAATGTCGCTGCGCATGATCTACTCCTGTCAATGATCGAGGAATGACGAGACCGATGGCCGCCGTCCGTCCACTCACGCCCGGTGGGCCGCGGGTCCGGACCCTGGTCCGCGGGACGGGCGTGGACCAGCGGCGACCTGGGCGCCAGCCGCGAGCCCTTCGGGCGTACCTTGAGCCTAGTCAACCGGCGCCGCGGGAGCCAGAAAGGGGCCATCCCAATGAGTACCCGCACGCCGGTGTGCGAGTTGCTGGGGATTGAGCACCCGATCGCCCAGGCGCCGATATCTGCGGATCCACGCCTGCCCGCCGCGGCCTCGAATGCCGGCAAACCACAGACCCATGCGTCCCCTCACACGTGCCGTGGTGCCCCATTAGGGTGGTGTCGTGGTTGGCGGCTCGGGCCGGATGAGCGAGTCCGCGCGGACTACGAGACGACGACGGTGAAGCTGGCCGTCGCCGTCTGGTGGACCTTCTTGGTGTGGTCGGTCACCTTCACGGTGATCGGGAATGAGCCCCCGTGGGGGTACGCCTTGGCCTTCACCGTGCCTGAGAGCAGCCCCGCGGAGTTCAGTTTGAGCCCCCTGGGCAGGCTGCCGGCGATCTTCCGCCAACTGTAGGCGGGCGTACCACCTGTCGCTTCCAGCTGCTGAGCGTAGTGAGCTCCGAGTGTCACCTCGGGCAGTGACGCCGTCGTGACGTGCAGTCCGCTCACCGTCAGCGTGAAGCGCTGGATGTTTTCGGCGCCGATGCCGTTGTCGGCGAAGAATGTGAGCTCGAAGGTGCCGAGCTGCGTTGGCGTTCCGTACAGCACGCCTTCCGAATAGCGCACGCCCGCGGGCAGCGCCCCCCAGCCTTCGATGGTGGGCGCGGGCGTCCCGCTGGCGGTCACCAGGAACACACCCGGTGAGCCGTAGTTGAAGGTGGCGTGATTGGCCGAGGTGATCACCGCCGGCGCGTCGACCGTCAGCGTGAAGTGCTGAACGGCGTTCGAGCCCACGCCGTTGCTGGCGGTGAACGTGATCGGGAAGCTGCCTTCCTGCGCCGGCGTGCCGGACAGCACACCGGTGCTCTGGTCGAATGTCACACCTTCGGGCAGCGCTCCGGACTCGACGACGCTCGGAGACGGGTAGCCGGTGGCGGTGACCGTGAAGCTGCCTTCGCTGCCCTCGGTGAACGTCGCGCCTTCACCCGAGGTGATCGCCGGGGCTTCATCGACGGTCTCGCTGGTCGCTCCCGACGAGCCCGCGTAGTTCGAGTCGCCCGCGTAGGTGGCGGTCACTTCGTCGCCGCCCGTGTGCGTGTGCTGCGTGGTGCACGTCGCCGTGTCGGGAGAACCGAGACTCAACGACTGCGCGCCGCACCCGGCGATCGGTCCGTAGCTGTCTGAGAAGGAGACGGCGCCCGTCGGCGCGCCCGTGCCCGGGGCGACTGGGGCGACGGTGGCGGTGTACGTGACGGGCGCGCCGATCACGCCGCTGCCTTCATCGGAGGAGCTCACGGAAGTGCTCGTAGCGACGCCCGGCGATGTGGCCGAGGCCAGGTGGACTGTGAGGATGTTGCGGTACAGCGCCGGGTCTTTTGCCCCGATCGTGTACCGCGCCGACGGGTTGGTGCCGAGCATGGTGCCCACCGCTTCGACCGGTTTCGGGAGCCTGTAGCCGGAGAACACCATCGTCAGTGACCCGTCCGGGTTCTGCACGACGGCGGGGCCGTATGCGCGCCCGGAGTAGTAGGCGCTCACACCCAGCGGCTCGTCTTCGCCTTTGGCCAGTGCTTCATCCTGCTTGGCGGAGGCCGAGAACGTGTAGTCGGTGCTCACCACAACCTTCGGCACCGACCATTCCCTGCCGTTGGTCGAAGTCGTGTAGAAGATCTGGTTGAACGCGTCGCTGTCGCCGTCGGTCGCCCACGAGCCCGACAGGAACATGCCGAAGCTGCCGTCAGGGTTGGTGATGATCGTCCCGCGTGAGCCGACGTAGCGCAGCTCGGTTGTGTCCGATTCGCCCGGGGCGAGGTTCGTGGGGCTGGCGCTCGACGGGCTCGTCTGCTGGTAGGGGTTGGAGATGTCGTTGTAGGAGCCGCTGTCGTTGCCGGTGCCGGAGGTCGAGCCGCTGATCGCGCCGAGATCGGTGAAGTTGACGCCGTTTTCGGTGTACGCGGCGCGCAGCTCGGTGAAGTCCTCGTTGTTCGCGAACAGCTTCTCCGGTCCCTTCGACGAGCTGTTCTTACCCTCGCCGATCTTCTGCAGGGTTTCGACCGGAGCGATCGCGGCGTGCGGCCCGCCGATCCAGTTGCCTTCCTTGACCGATCCCGTGCCCCCGGTGCAGCCGGTGAGGTCGTAGCTGCCCGCGGGCACGCCGGTCTGCGTCGCCGCGGTCGCGCCCGAGCACGTCACTTCCTGGATGGGGGAGCCGACCGCGGTGCCGAGGTAGATCTTGAACGGTTCGCCGCTCGGCAGCGGCTCGCTCGGATGGACTGACGGCGTGTAGGTGATCGTCGCGGCGGGCAGCGCGACCGTGCCGGCTTTGTAGGTCGAGCCGCTCACGGACCCGTCGGTCGTGCCGACGATGAAGTAGGCGAGGATCTTCTCCGTGTACAGGACCACGGTCGAGCCAGCGGGGGCGCCCGGATAGCTCGGCAGCGTGCCGACGATCCCGTCGGGGGACTTCAGGCCGGTGGTCACGGCGGCGTCTCCAGGCAGGACCGGGTCCGCCGTGATGGCGGCGCCCACGCTGACTGGCAGAGGCGAGCCGCTGGTGTTCGTGCAGTCCTCGATCTTGGTGGTCGGGTTGGCGTTGGACTGTGCGCAGTACACCGTGTCTCCGTCGATGTACACGCGGTTGGGGGCGTTTTCGTTGAGGATGAAGGTGGTGAAGGGTGAGACGACGGAGTTGCCGTTCGTGATCTTGAGTTCTGCCAGCCCGCCTTCGCCGGTCGGCTTGTTGGGCCCGGCCGGGATCGTGGCGGCCGTGCTGACGGTGGCGATGACCTGGACGATGTCGTCCTTGGCTTTGACCACGAGCGGGCTCGATCCGGCGACCGTGCAGCCGGTGAGCGCAACCGGCGCGCTGCTCGTGCCTTTACAGGTGATCACCGATTTCGACGGCGAGGCCGAGTTGTAGTCCTCGTAGGGGCCGGCGACGATGTGCTCAGGGGAGTCTTCGCTGCCGAGCGTGGACACCGGGATGCTCACACCGCCGCTGGTGGGGACTTCGACTTCTTCTTCTGCGTACGTGTTCGGGTCGATGCCGACCGGTTCTGTCGACGGCAGCGCAGCGAGCGGGTCGGCTGCGTTCGGTTCGACGTCGTGGGCGAGCAGGCCGACGCCTTCGTAGTCGCCGGCGGGGCGGTTGAGTGTGTACAGCTTTGTGGAGCCGCCGATCGACGCCACATACGGGTGTCCCTGGCCGTCGTCGTTGGTGTCCGCCGTCGGGCAGTAGCCTGGGTTCTGCTCGAGCGCTTTGCCCTCGCTGGTCCAGGTCTTGCCGTTGTCGGTGGACCTGGCGACCGTGATCGCCTCGTCGGCGTCCTTCGGCCGGTAGTCGAAGTAGCCGGTGAGCGAGCCGTCGGCGTTGCGCACCACGTCTGGGAAGTAGTAGGGCGCGAACGGCAGCGAGCTGCCGGCCGGCTGGGAGACGGGCGTGCCGGTCTCGGGGTTGGCGCCGAGGCTCGAGCAGTAGCCGTCGAGCGGGCCGGGGGTTCCCGCGACGCCGCTCGGGTAGGGCACCGTGCCGGTGCCCGGGTAGACGGCGACGTTGGGCTCGCTTGCGCCGCCGAGCGTCGTTTCAGGCCCACCGAAGGCGAACGTCGGCAGCAGGTCGGAGAGGGGGTATTCGCCGCCCTGCGACGGGTCGCCCTGCGAGGTGTTCCACGGCCCTCCGGAGATGGTGTCCACAACTGGCGTTTCCGGCGTGTACGTCGTGCCGCCGTCCGACGCGATGGCGCTTGCCGAGAGGGCAAGACCGGTCACGCATGTTCCAACCAGCACAAACGCGGTGAAGAGCAGGGCACTGATGCGACGCACGGAATCTCCGATCCTTGGACAGTGGGTATCGGGCTTCTACCAGCTGCCGTTTGTGCCCGAGACGGCAGTCACGGGATGTTCACGATGTAAAAGCTCGCTCGCACGTCTTTAGCTATGGGCTGCGGCAGCCGATGGGTGCTGCTGACATGGCGGTTCAACGAACGAGCCCGGGGGCGGGCGAGATCCGCGTCCCCTCACCCCCGATCGGCCTGCCCGAGCACCCGGCCGACGGGATGCGCGTGCTCGGCGAGACGCTGCGGGCGCGCGCCGATGACGTGCTGAGGGAGACCGTCGCGCGAACGGCCGACTCGGGCGAGGTGGTCGACGCGATGGTGCAGAGGAGCTTCGAGCGCATCTGCGAAGGCTCCACGAGCGCCGTCGCCCGCTGGATCGCGGGCGAGGGCATCGAGGTGACCAACGACGCCGCGCGGGAAACATCGAAGATCTTCGGCGAGCTCGCCGCGCGCCGCGCCGCGTCCTTGAACGAGGTCACCAGGCGCTCGCTGTGGTGGCGCAACGTGATGGCCGACGTGCTGCGCGAGGTCGCCACCGAGCTGGACGTCTCCGCCGACGCCTTGTCGCAGGCCCTGAACATGGTGCAGCTGAGCCTCGAGTTCAGCCTCCTACGGGTGTGCGAGTGCTTCGAGGCCGAGCGCCGGCGAGCCGACGAGGAGCTCACGCGCCGCGAGGAGGAGCTCGCGTTCCTGGCGACGCACGACCCGCTGACAGGCCTGCCGAACCGAACGCTGATCCTGGACCGCGTCGAGCAGATGCTCGCGCGCTGCACCCGCAGCCAGACACCCGTGGCCGCGCTGTTCATCGACGTCGACAACTTCAAGAGCATCAACGACACGCTCGGCCATGGCGTAGGGGACGAGCTCCTGCGAGCCGTCGCGTCGCGGCTGAAGGGCGTGGTGCGCCAGGTCGACGCGGTGGGCCGCCTGGGTGGGGACGAGTTCGTGGTGATCGCCGAGGAACTCACGTTCGCCGCGGGGCCCGAGCTCGTCGCCGAGCGGCTGCTGGAGGCGCTCAAGCACCCGTTCACCCTCGGTGCGGAGGAGGAGATCCGCGTGACGGTGACGGCGAGTGTCGGGATCGCGTCGGGCAAGCGGGCTTCGGCGGAGGAACTGCTGCGCGACGCCGACATCGCGATGTACCAAGCCAAGTGGGACGGTAAGAACCGCTACGCCGTGTTCGAGACGGGTATGCAGGACACGGTCCAGAACCGCATGGAACTCGACATGGACCTGCGCGAGGCGCTCGAGAAAGGCGAGTTCTTCCTCGCCTACCAGCCGACGTTCGCGTTGAGCGACATGACACCCACCGGGGTGGAGGCGCTGATCCGCTGGCAGCACCCGACCCGCGGCATCGTTCAACCGGACGCCTTCATTCCGCTGCTCGAGGAGACGGGACTGATCACGGAGGTCGGCAGGTGGGTCCTGCGCGAGGCCTGTCGCCAGGGCGCCGCGTGGCGCCAGGGCGGATACCCGATCGTGATGGCCGTCAACGTCTCGGCTCGCCAGCTCGACACGGACGAGCTGATAGCCGACATCGAAGGCGCGCTGGCCGACAGCGGCCTGGAATCGGAGGCGCTGACGATCGAGATCACCGAGACGACGCTGATGCGCAACATCGAGGAGACGGTGCGCCGGCTGACGGAGATCAAGCGACTGGGCGTGCGCATCGCGATCGACGATTTCGGCACCGGCTACTCGTCCCTCGCCCACCTCCAGCAGTTCCCGGTCGATGCTCTGAAGATCGATCGGTCGTTCATCTCCGGTCTGAGGCACAACAAGGAGGGCGAGACGCTGATCCGCACGCTCGTGCAGCTCGGCAAGGCGCTGTCGATCGAGACGTTCGCCGAGGGCATCGAGCAGCAGCGAGAGCTCTCCCTGCTCAGAGACGAGGACTGCGACAACGGGCAGGGATTCCTGTTCGCCCGACCGCTCGACGTGGCGGCCATCGAGGCGTTCTTCCAACGCAGCCGCGACGCCGCCCCGGCGTTGACACCCACGCAGCCACCCACGTAGGGCTATCGAGCAAGCTGCGCTCCGAGCTCGACCCCGGCTAGCTCGCGCGCAGCGTCTGCGCCCGCCGCGGGCCGGCCAGCCGCGCGCGCCACTGTCGCGTGTCCCACTCCGCCGGCTCGCTCTCGGCGAGGAACCGCTCGAGCACTGCGACGAAGCGCCCGGGCGCCTCCAGCTGCGGCATGTGGCCGACCCCGTCGAAGATCTCCAGGCGGCTGCCGGCGATCGCTCGGTGGGCGCGCGCCCCGTGCTCGGCGGGGATGATCCGATCGCGCTCACCCCAGACGATCAGCACGGGCACCCCCTCTGTCAAGTAGAGCCGGTCGGCGGCGGCCACGCGCTGCCCGTCGGTGCCGACGACGGAGCGCAACGTGGCGAGGAAGGCGGCGCGACGCCCGGAGTCGGCGAGCGAGGCGTAGCCGCGCGCGACCTCGCCGACGTCGGCGCTCGGGCGCAGGCCGACGGCGGACAGGCCGCGGGCGAGCGCCGTCCCGGCGACGCGCCCCGGCGCGGCGGTCGCGGCGATGAACAGATCAGCGCCGGGGAGCGCGGCGGCGCGCAGCATGGGGTTGACCTCACGACCGAGCCCGCCGCTGGAGACGAGCACCAGGCGCTCGGCGACCTCGGGGAACTGGTAGGCGAACTGCATCGCTATGCCGCCGCCGAGCGAGTGCCCGACGAGGGTCGCGCGCTCGTGTCCGAGCGTGATCAGCAGGTCGCGCAGGCCCGCGGCGAGCGACCCGAGCGAGTAGTCGCCGGCCCCAGGCTCGGAGGAGCCGTGCCCGGGAAGGTCGAGCGCGACGACCGTGTGCGTCAACGCGAGCGGCTCGATCACCGCCCGCCAGCTCTCGTGGGTGCCGGCCATCCCGTGGATCAGGAGCAGCACCGGACCGCTGCCAGCCTCGGCGTAGCTGACCTCGCGGCCGTGGAGCGACACCGTCTTGCGCGCAATCGCGTTCGCGCCCGCCATCGCCACAGCTTGGCAGCTCGGCCGGTCGCCTCGCGGAGCCGCACGCCGCGAGCGCTACGCCCTGACCCGCTCGCCCCTGGGATCGAACAGCGGCTCGCGCGCGAGCTCGCCGGCGACCCAGCGACCGAAGATGTCGACCTCGACGGCCGCGCCGATGTCGATGGTGGCGGGCATGTACGCGTAGGCGATCGAGCGCTCGACGGTGTAGCCGTAGCCGCCGCTGGTGACGCGTCCGACGATCTCGCCGTCCACGCGCACGGGCTCGTTGCCGAGCGCCACGGAGAGCGGGTCCTCGAGCACGAGGCAGCGCAGGCGCTTGTCCGGCCTGGCGGGTCCGTCGGCGGCGCCGACCCCGAGCGCGGACGCGCCGATGAAGCCTCCGTGCTTGCGCACGCAGAAGCCGAGCCCGGCCTCGAAGGGGGTCTCGTCGGGCGTGATGTCGGCGGCCCACACGCGGTAGCCCTTCTCCAGGCGCAGCGAGTCGATCGCGCGGTAGCCGCCCGCCACCAGGCCGTGCTCCTGCCCGGCCCGCCACAGCGTGCGCCACAGCCCGGCGCCGTACTCGGTGGGGCAGTACAGCTCCCAGCCGAGCTCGCCGACGAAGGTGACGCGCAGGGCGCGCGCGGGCACGTCGCCGACGGCCAGCTCGCGCATGTGCATGTAGGGGAAGTCGAGGGGGTCATCTGTGAGCGGCGCGAGGACGTCCCGCGCGCGCGGCCCCCACAGCGCGAAGCACGCCCAGCGCGCGGTCACGTCGGCGCAGCGCACGCTGCCGTCGTGTGGCGCGCGGCGGCGGATCCAGCTGAGGTCGTGGTTGCCGAAGGCGGTGCCGGTGACGATCGAGAACAGCTCCTCCTCCACGCGCGTGACGGTGAAGTCGCACTCGATGCCGCCGCGGCGGTTGAGCATCTGCGTGTAGGTGATCGCGCCGACGTCGCGTGCGACGTCGTTGTCGCACAGCCGCGCCAGGAATTCGGCTGCGCCCGGCCCGGCGATCTCGAGCTTGGCGAACGAGGACTCGTCGAACAGCCCCGCGCGCTCGCGCGTGGCGCGGTGCTCGGCGCCGATGGCTGGCGACCAGTGCATGCCCGCCCAGCCGCGCGGGCGCAGCGTCTCGTCTCCGGCGGGAGCGTTCGACTCGTACCAGTTGACGCGCTCCCAGCCGGACTTCTCGCCGAACGCGGCGCCGTGCTCGGCGTGCCACGAGTAGGCGCTGGACGTGCGCAGCGGGCGCCCCGCGAGGCGCTCGTGGCCGGGGTAGCGGATGTCGTAGTAGGTCTCGTAGACCTCCTTGGTGCGCTTGAGCGTGTAGCCGGGCGAGCGGTAGTGCGCTCCGAAGCGGCGGATGTCCATCTCCCACACGTCCCTCGTCGGCTCGCCTTCGAGGATCCACTCGGCCATCACGCGTCCGACGCCGCCGGCGCCGGCGAGGCCGTGCGCGCAGAAGCCGGCCGCCACGAAGAACCCGCGCACCTCGCTCTCGCCGAGACAGAACTCGTTGTCGGGGGTGAACGCCTCGGGGCCGTTGATCAGGCGGGTGACGGTGATCTCGTCCATGACGGGCACGCGCTTGGAGGAGTTGGCGGCGATCTCCTCGAAGCGCGGCCAGTCCTCTTCGAGCAGGCGGCCGTTGAAGTCGGGCGGGATCGCGTCGAGCAGGTGCCCGTCGAGCGCCCACGGCGCGGAGTCGCGCTCGTAGCCGCCCATGATCAGCCCGCCGCCCTCCTCGCGGAAGTAGATCAGCAGGTCGGGGTCGCGCAGCGTGGGCAGATGGACCCGCTCCCCGCTCGCCCCGCGCTCGCGGAACGGCTGCGTGACGAGGTACTCGTGCGCGAACGGCACGACCGGCACGCGCACGCCGGCCAGGCGCCCGAGCTCGGCGGCGAACATGCCGCCGGCGTTGACGACCACCTCGGCCTCGATCGGGCCCCACTCGGTCTGCACGCCTGTGACGCGCGACCCGCCGCCGTCAGCGTCACCGCGGACGTCGATGCCGGTGACGCGCGTGTGCGTGAAGATGCGACAGCCGCCCGCCCGCGCGCCGTCGGCGAGCGCGGTGGTGAGCAGCGACGGGTCGAGGTAGCCGTCGCTGGGCAGGTAGGACGCGCAGCGCACGCCGTCGCTGCTCATCAGTGGGAACAGCGCGCGCGCCTCATCGGCGGAGATCAGCTGCAGTGGCAGGCCGAACGTCTTGGCCCAGGCGACTTGGCGCAGGACCTCCTGCTCGCGCTCGGGGGTGCACGCGAGGCGGATGCCGCCGCACTGCACCCAGCCGCAGTCGAGCGTGCGGTAGAGCTCGACGGAGTCCATCATCATGCGCGTCAGCGACACGCTCGATCTGAGCTGGCCGACGAGCCCGGCGGAGTGGAACGTGGAGCCGCTGGTCAGCTCGTCGCGATCGAGCAGCACGACGTCGCGCTCGCCGAGCTTGGCCAGGTGATGGGCGATGGAGGCGCCGCCGACACCGCCGCCGATGATGACCACGCGCGCGCGGTCGGGTAGCTCACGTGGCCTGGCCATGGCGCTCCTCGTGTGCGCCGGTGTCCGGCGCCTCGGCGCCGGCTGCTGCGAGCCACTCCTCGAGAACGGGCTGATCGGCCGCGGTGCGCAGGCGCGCGAAGTGCGCGCCCGCGTAGCCGTCGAAGTCGAAGTCCAGCTCGGAGATCTCGGCCTGCACGACGCCCCAGGCGGCCTCGCGGGCGTCGGAGAGGATGCGCATCAGCGCGAGCGTCGCCCGGCGCGCGTCCGACGGGGGCTCGCCGTGGTAGGCGCTCAGCAGGCGCGCGTCGCCGTCGCCGTCGAAGTCGTTGTTGACCGACAGGTTGCCGAGGTCGAAGTAGGGGTGCCCCATGCCGGCGTACTCCCAGTCGACGATCAGCAGCGCGCCGCCGCTGCACGCGCGGATGAGGTTGCCCGGCAGCAGGTCGTTGTGACACGGTCGGGGCCGCCACGGCGACAAAGCGGCGGCGATGCGCGCGGCGAGGGCGCCCGCCTGGCGGTAGGCGTCGGGCACCGTGCCGCCGCGCTCGCGAACGGTGACGGCGTAGAGCTCGAGCAGGTCGGGAACCCAGAAGCTGGTGGGCAGCGCGGCGGCGGAGTCGTGGAAGCGCCGCAGAGCGCGCGCGATCTCGCCCGCGCGCTCGGCGATCTCGCCGGGGGCGAGGGGATCGCAGGGCACGAAGCGTGTCACCAGGCAGTCCTCGAACGCGCCCGCGAGCGCCGGCGCGATCCCCAGCGCGGCGGCGTCGTCGCTGGCGAGTCGCTCGGCGCGGCGGTCGATGCCCAGCAGGCCGGTGTCCCTGCCGTGCACGCGCACGACGTAGTCGCCGCCCCCGAGCGTGACGCGGAAGTTATGGTTGGTGATGCCGCCGGAGAGCGCGATGGGGGCGCCCGTGAGCGGGCCGAGCGAGGGCTCCAGCCGCCGCAGGATCTCCTCCAGTTCCCCCACACCTGCAACGTACCGTTGCGTCATAAGGCGTGCAACCTATACCTTCACCCCCATGACCTCCGGTGATGCGGCCGGCGTGCCCCCGTTGGACCCGCCGGTGGCCGCGGATCTGATCGCGCTCGTGGCGGGCTACGAGGTGAGCGTGGAGTAATAACGCGGTCTACGGCTTGGCGAAGCGCCGCCTACGAGGAGGCGTAGAGTTCGACATGTGGCGCACTACGAGCTCAGCGGCAAGGTCGCTCTCGTCACCGGCGGCGCGCGGGGGATCGGCTTTGCGACCGCACGCGCGATGGTGGCGCGCGGCATGTCGGTGGTGATCGTCGACCTGGACGCCGACGCCGCTGCGGGCGCGGCCGCGCAGGTTCACGATTCCAGGGCGCTCGGCCTCGCCGCCGACGTGACCGACCGTGGCGCGATGCAGCGCGCGGTGGCGGCGGCGGTGGGGCGCTTCGGCGGGCTCGACGTGGTCGTGGCCAACGCCGGCATCGCCGCGCGCGTGGCCACCTTCCGCGCATCCTCCACCGAGACCTTCGAGCGCGTGCTCGACGTGAACCTGATGGGCGTCTACCGCACGGTCGACGCCGCCCTGCCGGAGATCGTCCGCCGCCAAGGGCACGTGGTCGTGATCTCCTCGATCTACGCGTTCATGAACGGCATCGGCGAGGTTCCCTACGCGATGAGCAAGGCGGCGGTCGAGCAGTTCGGCCGCGCCCTGCGCGTGGAGCTCGTGCAGCACGGCGCGAGCGCGAGCGTCGCGTACTTCGGCTTCATCGACACCGAGATGGTCCACCAGGGCCTCGACCGCGACCCCTTGGTGAAGGACATGATGGCCTCGCTGCCCAAGCCGCTGCACAAGCGCCTGCCCCCGAGCGTCGCCGGCGAGGCGATCGTGCGCGGGATCGAGCGCCGCCAGGCGCGCATCATCCGGCCGCGCCGCTGGGTTGCGCTGTCGCTGCTGCGCGGCATCCTTGGCCCGCTCAGCGACGCGCGCCTGGAGCGCGACGAGAAGGTGCAGGCACACCTGCGCCAGCTCGACGCGCGCGCGGGCGAGGATCAGCCGACGAGCGCCTGAGAGGATCCTGCCGTTGCACTCGGCGCGCCCGTGCCGCGCGGCTGAGTCAGCTGGCCGACGCGCTGACGGCGCGCCTGCGGCCGTTGTGCGCGAGCAGCCCCTCGATGTCGCGCGCGGCGCACGGATGCCCGAGCAGGAAGCCCTGAGCCATCTCGCAGCCCATCTCTTCGAGCGTGGCCTTCTGGCTGGGCTCCTCTATGCCCTCGGCGACCACGCTCAGCGACAGCGATTGACCGACGCCAAGGATCGCGGCGAGCAGCTCGCGGCTCTGCGCGCGGTCGTTCAACGCGGCCACGAAGCTCCTGTCGATCTTGAGGATGTCGATGGGCATGCGCTGCAGGTGCGACAGCGACGCGTAGCCGGTGCCGAAGTCGTCGATCGCCACGCGCACGCCCAGCGCCTTGACTTCCTGCAGGCGCTCGCACGCGGCGGGCACGTCGCGCACGAGCGTCGTCTCGGTGATCTCGAGCGTCAGCGACGAGGGCTCGAGCCCCGAGCTCTGCAGTGCCCGACGCACGTCCTCGGCGAACTCATCTCGATTGAGCTGATACGCGGACACGTTGACCGAGATGCCGAGCGTGCGGCCTTCGGTGCTCCACACCGCCGCCTGGCGGCAGGCCTCGTCCATGACCCAGCGGCCGATCGGCACGATCAGCCTGCTCTCCTCGGCCAAGGGTATGAAGCTGCCCGGAGGCACGACGCCGCGCTGCGGATGCTGCCAGCGGACGAGCGCCTCGACGCCGACGACCTGCCGGCTGGCGAGGTCGAAGATCGGCTGGTAGTGCAGGAACAGCTGGTCGTCGAGGACCGCCGCGCTGAGATCCGCCTCGAGGTCCAGACGGCCTTCAACGTCGGCGTACAGGCTCGCGTCGAACAGCGCGTAGCGATCCTTGCCGGCCGCCTTGGCGGCATACAGGGCCAGATCGGCGTCGCGCAGCAGCTCGTCCGGCGAGGCATACTGCCCGGCTGCCACGCCGATGCTGGCGGTGATCGAGAAAAGCTTTCCGGCGCTGCCGAGCTCGACCGGCTCGCGCAGAGCCTCGGTCAGACGGTCGGCGAGCACATCCGGTGTGACCTCGCCGGTGCTGGACTCGACCAGCACCACGAACTCGTCTCCGCCGAGGCGCCCGACGGTGTCCTGATCGCGCACGGCGCCCTGCAGCCGTTCGCCGGTGACCTTCAGCAGCCGATCCCCGGCGGCGTGTCCGAGGTTGTCGTTGACGTGCTTGAAGCCGTCGATGTCGACGTACAGCGCGCCCGCGACCATGCCCGGCTGGCGCGCCATGCGCGCGAGCATCTGCTCGGCGCGGTCGAGCACCAGCGCACGGTTGGGCAGTCCTGTGAGCGGGTCGTGCAGAGCCAGGTGCGACAGCTCACGGGTCTTCTCGCGCACCAGCGACAGCGCCCGCGTGCGACCGGTCGCGAGCACCAGCACCAACAGGCCGACGGTCACGCTCAACAGGACGCCGCCGATCAAGAGCGTCAGTGCGCGCCCGCTGTCGAGCACGCCGGCCGAGATGCCCGCGGCAAAGCTCTGCACCGTCCAGCCTTTGGCGAGCGCGATGTGCGTGCTCTGCGCGCCGTGGGGGACGGTCCCGCTCGTGAACACCACGTGCGAGTGGCCTGAGGAGTAGCGGAAGCGCACGGCGACGTTCGGGTGACCCTGCAGCGCTCTGGAGAGCACCACGTTGGGCACCAGCAGCTCGCCGATCCAGCCGACGAACGCGCGCTGGCGGGCGGCGATCGTGGACGGGGTGACGCCGCCGCGGTACACGGGCGTCTCGATTCCCAGCGCTGTCGTGTCGCGCCCGGCGACCGGCGCGTAGTCCGCGAGGCCTGTGTCCCGCGCGCTGATGAGCGTGGGCGCGAGCGCGCAGTAGTCCAGGCCCGCGGGCAGGTAGCTGGCGGCGCTCCTCGCCAGCCCGGCCACCGCCAGGCAGTAATACGGCCGGCTGCCGGGAGGCAGGACCTGCAGCGGACCCTTCGGCGCGGTCGAGCTCGGGCCCAGCGGACGCAGCGGGTTGGCGGCCATGCTCGCGGCGAATGCCGGCAGGCGCGATGCCGCCACCAGCTCCACCAGGCCGATGTTCTGGAGCTCGGGGTAGCGCTTCATCGCGTGCACCGATTCGGCCCACCTGTCGAACGTGGCCGCGGACATGCTGGGAGTCCCCGTGACGAACGCGCTGGCGCTGACGATCAGGTCTTCCTCGTGCTGGAGCGCCAGCGTGAGGGTTGACGCGATCTCAGCCGAGGCCAGGTGGAATGCCAGGCGCGCTTTGTCGGCGTCCGAGCGCGCCACCGCGCGCGCGCCGAGCACGGACGCGGCCGTGCCGGCGAGCACCAGCGCGACCGCCACCGGCGCCCAGAGGCTCCGGCGGTCCCCGGCCGGCGCCTTCACGCGTCGGAGACCCCTTGACCGTGACGGCGCGCGCGAGCCGGACGGCGATGCCGGTCCGGTTCTCGAGCCGGGGACTGGACCTTCGGCCACGCGCTTCTCGCCTTCTCCTCGGTTGTGTACACACGCGTTTGCGCGTGCTCGCCACGGATCGGGCGCGCGCACGGGCTGCTGTTGCGCGGAGTGTTCGGGTGGACGGATTGGCGGGCACGCACGCGCGGTGGCGGCGCCTCGTTCGCCAGGGCCGTCCAGCGGGCTAAGGCAAGCGGTCCTGCATGCCGATGAGGGGCTCGTGACCATTTTTGCCCGCTCGTTGTCGTCGCTGACCGCTCTGCGTCCGATCCGGCGTCTGCTCGTCGCAGGCGGCCTCGTGGCCGCCGTCTCCGCCGCGCTGCTGCTCACAGCGGCGCCCGCAGGGGCGCTGGTGACGACGGTTGGCTCGACGACCGTGGGGCTGGCGCCACGCATCGGTGCCAACTACGTCGACGGAGCGGAACCCAAGAGCTACGCCAACCCCTCCGGTGACCCGGTGCTGCACGGCACAGGCGTCTACGCCATCTACTGGGATCCCACCGACGAGTACTGGAGCGAATGGCAAGCTGCGATCGACACCTACTTCCATAACGCCGCGGCGGCGAGCGGCAGCCTCTCCGCGGTCTTCGCGGTCGACTCCCAGTACACGGACAAGTCCAATGTGTCCGCCGCCTACGCGCAGACCTTCAAGGGCGCTTACACCGACACCCACGCCTATCCTGCCCCCGGCTGTGTCGACCCGGAACCGTTCGTGCTCGCCGACCAGATCGGCTTGGAATTCGGCGGCGCTCCCACGGCGGTCTGCCTCACAAGCGCCCAGATGGCGGTTGCTTTGGAAACCTTCATATCGCTGCACGATCTTCCCAAGGGACTCGGCAACGTCTACTACCTGCTCACCCCTCCGGGCGTGACCGTGTGTCTCGACGGGGGCGGATCCACGGGCCACTGCTCTGACTATTCCGACAATGAAAGCTACGAAAACAGCTTCTGCAGCTACCACGCGGACGTCAACCCTGGCGGTCTCGCGACGGGCCAAGCTGACACGATCGTCTATGCGGTCATACCCTGGACGGCTGGCGGCTACGGGGATGGCGACCTCAGAGCCGTCGACCAGAGGCCGGCGTGGGAATGCCAAGACGGCGGCATCAGCCCCGCCGGCAAGGACGGCTACGAAGAAGAGAAACCGAAGGAAAAAAACGCGAAAGAAAAACAGGAACTCAAAGAAAAGGACAAGGAAGAAACAGAAGCGGCTGAAGAAGCCGAAGCCCTGGAAGGCTCACACGAGCAGGAGCCGAACCAGCTGTCGCCTTGCCCTAACACCAACGGTACCTGTGACTACGGCCTCTCCGATCTGATCATCAACCAGATCAGTCTCGAGCAGGAGGACATGGTCACCGATCCGCTGCTCAACGCTTGGCAGGACTCGCATCATTACGAGAACTCGGACGAGTGCCGCTTCCTCTTCGGGCCTGTGCGCGGCGGCAGTGTCACTGCAAGCCCTGAAACCTTCGCCGGCACGCTCTACGACCAGATCCTGAACGGCGGGAACTATTATCTAAACGACGCCTTCAACCTCGCGGCCTACAGACTTCCCTACCCTGGCGTACCGTGCATCCACGGTGTCAACCTTGACCCCAAATTTACTGCGCCCAGTCCCGTGAACTCGGGTGAAATCGTCGGCTTCGACGGCATGGAGTCAGATATCAGCCTCGATGCCGCCTTCGGCTACTCCGCCTCGGGCGCCCCCCAGCCCAACTACGCGACGTACACGTGGAACTTCGGCGACGGCACCCCTGAAGTGACGGGCTATGCGCCCGGCGCGCCGCTGTGTGAAACCCCGTGGCTGAGCCCCTGTGCGGCGAGCGTGTTCCACGCCTACCAGTACGGCGGCACGTATGAAGTCACACTCACCGTCCGCGACGTCGGTGGCAACGTCTCCAGCGTCAGCCAATCGGTCGCCGTCGTCGGTCCGTCGCGACCGGTCCCCGGTGGCGGGCAGGGCTCGGGCGGTTCCACCACCGGAACGAGCACATCCGGCACGGGGTCCTCGACCGGCGCCCCCGGCGCCATACCGGCGCCCGTCGCCGCCGCGAGCATCGTCCAACAGTCGCTGCGAACCGCCCTGCGCAAGGGCCTGGTCGTCAGCTACTCGGTCAATGAGCAGGTGGCGGGGCACTTCGAGGTGCTGCTCGGTCGCGCGACCGCGCACCGGCTGGGAATCAGCGGCGCGGCGGCTGTCGGGCTGCCCGCCGGCTCACCCGCGGAGATCGTGATCGCGAAAGCCATCCTGGTCACCACCAAGGGGGGGCACAGCGCGATACACATCCTGTTCTCCAAGCACACGGCCGCTCGCCTCGCGCACGCGCACAAGGTCTCGCTGATGCTGCGCCTGATCGTGCGCAACGCGGCCTCCAGCAACCCGGCCACGACGACGGTCGTCAGCAGCGTCACGCTCAACGGCTGACGACGCGTTCGTCGCCGCGATCCACCCACTCACCCGCGCGCTGAGCGTGCCCGGCCGCCACTACAGGTTCGGCCAGTGGCGCACGACGTAGCCTTCGTTGTCGGTCCCGCCGACCTGCCAGCGTGAGGCGTACACGCCGCTGCGCCCGGCGGTGTCGTAGAGGATGCCGTCGACGTACATGTACGTGTGACCGGCGTTGGCGTACACGGTGATGTACTTGCCCGGGCCTGGGACGCCCCAGCTCTCCAGCTGACCGGATGTCTCCGGCTGGCTGAGCAGCCCGCCCGCCGCCAGCGCGTAGCTGACGGAGCCCGAGCAGTCGTAGGCGTTGTCCACGAACGAGGCGTGCCCGCCGCCGTAGACGTACGGGAAGTCCGCGATCTCGTTCGCGCCGGCGACCACCTTCTGCACCACTTCGGGGACGTTGGTGGGGATGGGGATGGCGCCGTTGCCGCCGATCGACTCACCGCCGGGAACGGGGACCAGCTGGCGCTGTTGAGCCTGCTTGGCGCTGCGTTCCACCGCCTGCATCTGCGCCAGCTCTTTACGCACTTCCGCGTCCGACGGCGCCCCCGCGGCGACGATCGCTTCCCCGGCCTTGGCGGGTGTGGCGGCGCTGGCGTGCTTGACGGACGCGGGCGCGGGGTAGCTGTCGCGTTCGAGCGGGTCGGCGACCTCCTTGGCGACCCCAGGAGAGCGTCCCGCGGAGGACTTCGCGACGGCGCTCGCCGCCACCCCCGCGGGGTCGGCCGTCGCCTTCGCGCTCGCTTTGCGCGTCTTTGCGCCCGTGCCCGTGCCTGTGCCTGTGCCGGAGCTGGGGTGCGGGTCGGAGGCGGAGGCGCCGCAGGCGGCGAGCGTGACCGCGGCCAGCAGGCAGCCGCACGCGGCGATCGGCTTGCGAAGAGCGCGCACGCGTACAAGGCTAGCGGCACTGTCCGCCGGGAAGGGCCGCTACCCTGGTGCGATGCGCGAGCAAGCAAGCGCCGTCGAGATCCGGCCGCACGTCCGCCTGCTGCACGGCATGCGCAAGCCCGCCAACTGGCTGCAGCTCGTCCGCTTCGGACTGGTCGGGGGCGTGGGGTTCGTCGTCAACGTTGCCGTGTACGCGCTGTTCGTGCACTCGGCCGGGCTCGACTACCGTGCGGCCTCGGTCGTGGCGTGGCTGGTGGCGGTGGTCAACAACTTCGTGCTCAACCGCCACTGGACCTTCGACGCTCGCGAGGGAAGGGCCCACTTCCAGGCGATCCGCTTCCTCGCGGTGAGCCTCGTGGCCGAGGGTTTCAGCCTGCTGCTGCTGACGCTGCTCGTGGAGAGCGCCGGCATCGCGAAGATCCCCGCGCAGGCGCTGGCGGTGGCGGCCTCCATGCCGCTCAATTTCCTCGGCAACAAGCTGTGGAGCTTCCGCTGAGGCGCTCCAGCCATTGCGCCGGTTGAGCGCCCGTGTCGCGCCGGCGCACGGTTGGCCGGCGGCCCAGCCGGTACCTATACTCTGACTTCCCCCCTCTCGGAGGATCCCTGTGCAGGAGATGGTGATCTACGGCGTCAGCTTCGACATGGTTGGCAAGCAGCCGATCGTGCTCCTGAAGACAGTCGACGGCAACAAGTTCCTGCCGATCTGGATCGGACATCCAGAGGCGGCGTCGATCCTGATGAAGCTGCAGGGCGCCGGCACCCCCCGGCCGATGACCCACGACCTGCTGTGCGACATCCTTGGCGAGCTGGACGTGAAATGCACGCAGGTGTCGGTCACCGAGCTGCGCGAGAACACGTTCTTCGCCTCGATCACGCTCAGCGTGAACGGCCGCGAGCTCGAGATCGACTCGCGCCCGAGCGACGCCATCGCCCTGGCTGTGCGCTCCGGCGCGCCCATCTACGCGGCCGAGGAGGTCATCTCCGAGTCGGCCATCGAGTTCGAGCACGACGTCGAGGAGTCCGAGGACGTCGTCGAGAAGTTCAAGGAGTTCTTGGATCAGGTGAGTCCAGAGGACTTCGCCGCCGGGGACTCCTGAGTCTCGTCGAAGAACGTGGTGTATAGCCATGGCTATACACCATCTTTTGGGGAGACACGTAAGCCAGCCGCTTCGACCAGCCTCTTCGGCGCCGGTCACCACACTCCGTGGGACCCGATCGATCAGCGCGTGAAGGCGCTGGACAGGATCCGCTCGACGAGTGCGTCGAAGCCGATGCCGGCGGCGTCGGCGGCGAGCGGCAGCAGGCTGGTTTCGGTCAGCCCGGGCCCCACGTTCGTCTCCAGCACCGACAGCTGCTCGGTCTCGGCGTCGAGCATCAGATCGACCCGGGCGACACCGTGGCAGCCGAGCAGCCGGTATGTCTGGAGCGCCAGCTCCTGGGCGCGCGCGGCCGTCTCGTCGGACAGCTCCGCGGGGCACACGAACGTGGTCATGCCGATCTCGTAGCGCGACTCGTAGTTGTAGAACTCCTCCTCGCGCGGGATGGCCTCGACGACCGGCAGCGCCACCGGCTCACCGGCGTCGGTCTCCGCGTCGAGCACCGACACCGCGAGGTCGCGTCCCTTGAGGTAGCGCTCGATCACGACCTTGCGGTCGTAGGAGAGCGCCCCGACGATCGCGCCGGGCAGCTCCTCGCTCGAGCGCGCGAACTTGATCCCCAGTGCCGAGCCCTGGCTCGCGGGCTTGACGACCAGCGGGAACCCGAGCGAGCGCTCGACGTCCTCCAGCGCGGCCGCCACTCCCAGCTCCTTGATGGTGGTCTCCTTGAACGCTGTGAAGTCCGGTGTGGGAATGCCCGCCTCGCGCATCAGGTACTTCGCCAGCGCCTTGTCGGTGCAGCGCATGCAGGCCGACGGTCCGGAGCCGGTGTAGGGCACGCCTATGAGCTCCAGCAGCCCCTGCACGGTCCCGTCCTCGCCGTCGCGGCCGTGCAGCGCCACGAACGCCGCGTCGGGAGCGCACTCGCGCAACTGCGCCACGAGCTCGGGGCCGGCGTCGATGGCCACCACCTCATACCCCATGCGAGCCAGCGCGTGCTGTGCCCGCGCGCCGGAGCGCAGCGATACCGTCCGCTCCAACGACCCCCCGCCCTTGAGCACCGCGACCTTCTTCGCGGCGTTCATCGATCCTGTCGCCGGCGCGCCGATCGACGCTGTTCGCGGCGCGGCAGCGCAACGACGTCGGCAAGCGGGGCGCGCTCGTCCGTCGGCTCCGCGTCAGCCACGGCGGGCGTCGCGGAGGGCGTGCCTGCGCCGGTGAGCGCCCCCAGCAGGCCCGTGTCGCCACCCATGATCCTGCCGATCCGCCGGATCCCCTCGCGGATGTCGTCGTCGGGAACCCCTGCGAAGTTCAGGCGCATGGAGGAGCTTCCGCGCCGTCCGTCCACGTACGCGGCGCGCCCCGGCACGAACGCCACGCCTTCGCTGCGTGCCATCAGGTCGGTCGTGTCGACGCTGCCGTCGAGCGTCGCCCAGATGAACAGCCCGCCCTGCGGTCGCGTCCAGCTCGCGCGTCCGCCGAAGTGCTCCTCCAGCGCCTCCAGCATCACGTCGCGCCGGCGGCGGTAGAGGTGCTTCAGCCGCTCCACGTACTCGACCCACGCCGGTTGGGAAGGGTGGGACTCGCTCCCCCGCTCGGCGAAGTAGGCGGTGACGAACAGCTGGGTCATCGGCGAGCTGCACAGGTCGGTGCCCTGTTTGCCGAGGTTGAGCTTCTCCAGCACCGGCCGCGGCGCGACCGCCCAGCCGAGGCGCAGCCCCGGCGCGAGGATCTTCGAGAACGTGCCCAGGTAGATCACGAGGTCCGACGCGCCGTCCTTGCCGGCGTTGGACGCATCCAGCGAGTAGAGCGTCGGCAGCGGCGCGCCCTCGTAGCGCAGCAGGCCATACGGGTTGTCCTCGAGCACAAGCAGCTCGCGCTCGCGCGCGACCTCGACCAGGCGTCGGCGGCGCGGCAGCGACATCGTCACCCCGCCGGGGTTCTGGAAGTTGGGGATCGTGTAGATGAACTTCGGCCTGCGCCCTTCGCCCTGCAGGCGGTCCAGGGTGCACTCGAGCTCGTCGATCGGCATCCCGTCGGCGTCGATCTCGATCTGCACGACCTCCGCCTGGTAGGCGCCGAACGTCGGCACCGCTCCGGGGTAGGTGGGCGCCTCGGCGACGATCACGTCGCCGGGGTCGATCAGCGTCTTGCAAACCAGGTCGATCACCTGCTGGCCGCCGGTGGTGACGATCACGTCGCCGGGGTCGACCAGCGTGCCCTCGCTGGCCATCACCTCGACGACGCAGCGCATCGTCGAGGCCATCCCCTCCGTCGGCCCGTACTGCAGCGCCCGCGCGGTCGAGTCGCCGGCGACCTGCGCCATCAGCTTCGCGTACAGCTCGGGCGCGAACGTGCTCGTGTCGGGCAGGCCGCCGGCGAGCGAGATCACGTCCGGGCGCTCGGTCAGCGCCATCATCTCGCGCATGGCCGAGCTTTTCATGCCGCCCGTGCGCGCCGCGAACAGCGCCTCGTAGCGGGCGAGCTCGTGCGCAGCCGGCCGCGCGCGTGGTCTATCGTCCTGCCCGCGCATTACCGCACGGTAGCGCACCCCCACGGGCACTCTGCATGAACGGTCTCTTCTTCTACATCGGACTCGGCCTTGGGCTCGCGGCGGCGTGCGGGCTGCGCCCGTTCGTGCCGCTGCTGCTCGCCGGCGCGCTCGGTTCGGCGAAGGTGCTCGGAGTCCGCTTCGCGAGCGGCCAGTTCCACTTCCTGCAGTTGGGCTGGTGGCTGCTGGTCGTGACGGTTGTGCTGGTGGCCGCCTACGCGGCGCAGATCCTGCTGTCGCGCGCGCCGGTGATCGACCCGGGCGACCGCAAGGCGCGCAACGATCCGCTCGCGGCGGCGCTCGCGGGGCTCGGTCTCGGCGCAGGGGCTCTGCTGTTCGGCGGCACGCTCGCGGCGCACGGCGACTCGCCGTGGCCGGGGATCGTCGGCGGCTTCCTCGTGGTGGCGCTCGCGCAGCGCGCATCCTGGCCGGTGATCGTCCGCGCGCGCTCGCGCCTGGCCGACCGCGCGGCGCGCGAGGCGCTGACGATCTACCTCGACGCCGCCTCGCTGCTGCTCGCGGCGCTCGTCGCGCTGCTGCATCCGCTCGGCTACGTCGCCGTGGCGGCGCTCGCCTGGTTCGCCTGGCTGGGGCGCTCGCGGCGCGATGAAAAGTACGCGGGGCTGCGCATCCTGCGCCGCTGATACGGCGAGTGTGAGTCCCTCCGCGCCCAAGCTCGTGCTGTGTGTGATCGACGCGATGGCGCCGGCGATGCTCGAGCGCGCGATCGCCGCCGGCACGGCGCCGGTGCTCGAGCGACTGGTCGCGGGCGGGCGCTACGTGCCCGATTGCGTCGCCGCGTTTCCGTCTGTGACCCCCGTGTGCGCCGCCTCGATCGTCACCGGCGCCAGCCAGGACGAGCACGAGATACCGGGGATGAACTGGTACCACCGCGAGGAGCACCGCTATGTCGAGTACGGCTCGAGCTTCCGCGCAGCCCAGCGCTTCGGCATCGCACGCCAGCTCACGGACACCGTCTACAACATGAACGGCGCCCACCTGTCCGCGCAGACGCCGACCGTGTTCGAGACGCTCGACGACGCCGACGTGCGCACCGCCGGCACGACCTATCTGATGTATCGGGGGCGCCACCGCCATGAGCCCCAGCGCGACACCGCCCTCACACGGGTCGCCTCGGCGCTGATACGCCACGCGGTGATGGGCCCGCGCGAGCTGTTCTACGCCGACATCTTCGCCTCCCGGCAGACCGGCTGCCGCTCGGGTCTGGGTATGCCCGGCGTGCGCGACCGCCACTCCGGGTGCGTGTCCACGTACATGGTCGAGCACGACCTGTTCGACTTCCTGCTGCTGTCGCTGCCCGACAACGACTGGTACTCGCACAAGCACGGGCCCGACGCGCAGGTCCAGTCGATCGGCCAGGCCGACCTGCAGCTGGCGCGCGTCATGAACGCCGCCGGCGGCGTGGAGGAGTTCCTGGCGGAGCACGCCGTGATCGCGATGGCAGACCACTCGCAGGCGCCGGTAACCGCCACGATCGCGCTCCAGGACGAGCTCGCCGAGCTGGGAGTCCTCGGTCCCGCCCGTCCGGCCCGCTCCTCCGAGGTCGGGATGGGTGGGGCCGACTCGCAGCCGCGGATCGCCGTGTGTCCCTCCCAGCGGGGCGCCATGGTGTACGCGCTGCACGAGTCCGAGCGCGACGCCATGCGCGCGTCGGTCGTGACCCGCGCCCTGGCCATCGACGGCATCGACCTCGTGCTGTGGCTCGAGCGTGACGCGCACGACGCGCCGCGCGAGGGCGTCATCGCCAGCCCGCGCCACGGTGAGCTGCGCTTCGCGCCCGCGGTGGCGGGGGGCGGGAGCGTCATCGATCCCCGTGGCCTGTCCTGGAGCGTGGAGGGCGCGCTCGCGGCCATCGACGGGACGGTCGAGGACGGTCGGCTGCTCACCCCCGCCTATCCGGACGCGCTGTCGCGCTCATGGACGGCGCTCACCTGCCGCACCTCCGGCGAGGTGCTGCTGTCGGCGGCCCCCGGCTTCGAGTTCGTCGACTGGGGCCGCCAGGCCCATCTCGGCGGCGGCAGCCACGGCTCGCTGCATGCGTGCGACTCGCTCGGCGCGCTCGTGCTCAGCGGGGTGGCGCTGCCCGAGCCCGAGCCCGCACAGTGGGCGATTCGCGACGTCGCGCCCCTGGTGCTGCGACATTTCGGGCTCGATCGCTCGTCCTGACCGTCGGGCTCTGGTACAGCCCGACGACGTGGTGTATCACCATCGCGATACACCACGTCAAAGAGGGATGCTCCAGCCGCTCGGCCGACGGCGTTACTCTCGCCCGATGCGCCGCCTCGCCGCCGCCGCGATCCTCGCAACAGCCGCGATAGTCGCGACAGCCGCGCTCGCGCTTCCGGTCGCGCCCGCGAGAGCCGCCGCGGTGGCGCTCCACAAAGCGAGTGCCCGCAGCTCGACCGTCACCTCGCCGAGCTCTGAAACGCCGATCCCGGTGGCTCTCTCGAAAGTGCCGCCGGCCGGGCACAGGCTGTCCTCCGACACGGTGCTGGCGAGCGCCAACCGGCTTGCCAAGATGCGCGCGCTGCGCGGCGAATACCGCGGCTCCTTTGGCGACGTGTATCTGAAGGGCGCGTTTCAGTGGCAGGTGAGCTACTTCACGAGCAACGGCAAGAAGGAGATCGGCCTGGTCGTCATCGACGACCTGTCGGGGCGGGTGGTCGAACAGTGGACCGGCTTCCAGGTCGCGTGGACGATGGCGCGCGGCTACCCCGGCGCGTTCGGCAGGCACGTCAACGCGCTGTGGGTGTGGCTGCCGCTGTGCGTGCTGTTCATGCTGCCGTTCTTCGACTTCCGCCGGCCGCTGAAGCTGCTGCACCTCGACCTGCTGGTGCTGCTGTCGTTCTCGGTGTCGCTGGCGTTCTTCAACCACGCCCACATCTACGCGTCGGTGCCGCTGGCCTACCCCCCGCTGCTGTACCTGCTGGCACGCATGCTCGCGCTGCTCAAGCGCCGCGCGAGCGCCGAGCCCGCTGTGCGCCCGCCGCCGCTGCGCCTGCTCGTGCCCACGCCGTGGCTCGCGCTCGGCGTGGTCTTCCTGCTGGGCTTTCGCGTCGCGCTCAACGTGGTCGACTCGAACGTCATCGACGTCGGCTACGCGGGCGTGATCGGCGCCAGCAAGATCGTCCACGACAAGCCTCTGTACGGCGGCTATCCGGCGGACAACGAACACGGCGACACCTACGGCCCGGTCAACTACGAGGCGTACGTGCCGTTCGAGCAGATCTTCGGCTGGAGCGGCACCTGGGATGACCTGCCGGCCGCCCACGCGGCGGCGATCTTCTTCGACCTGCTGGCGACCGCGCTGCTGTTCCTGATCGGGCGGCGCATGCGCGGCCCGACGCTGGGCGTGGTCCTCGCCTACGCGTGGGTCTCATACCCGTTCACGCTGTTCGCGCTGGAGAGCAACTCCAACGACAGCCTGGTCGGCGCGCTCGTGCTGGCGGCGGTGCTCGCCGCCAGCTACCGCTCCGAGCTGGCGCTCGCCGGCCGCGGCGCGCTGGCCGCGCTCGCCGGCCTGACCAAGTTCGCGCCGCTCGCGCTCGCGCCGCTACTGGCCACGAACGGCCTCGCGGGGCTCTCGACGGCGCGGCGCGCTCGCGCGCTCGCGCTGTACGCGGCGGCGTTCGCGGGCACGACCGCGCTCGTCTTCATCCCGGCGCTCACACACGACTCGCTGCACACGATCTACGAGCGCACGATCGTCTACCAGTCCAATCGCGGGTCGCCGTTCTCCGTGTGGGGGCTGTACGGGCTGCACGGGCTGGAGCGCGTCGTCGAGATCGCCGCGGTGGTGTTCGCGGTGGCGATCGCGGTTGTGCCCCGGCGCGCCGATCTGGTGGGCCTGGCGGCGGCGTGCGCGGCTGTGGTCATCGCCGAGCAGCTGGGGATCGAACACTGGTTCTATCTGTACATCCCCTGGTTCTTCGGGCTCGTGATCGTCGCCCTGTTCGGGTGCTTCAGCTATTCGCCGGAACCTCCAGCGGGCGCGGCATCAGCACCTGCTCGATCGAGTCGGCCCGCAGCGGCGCTGAGCAGCTGATCAGGGCGCCCATCAGCCACGGGTCCTCCTCTGAGGTCTGAAAGCGGATCGGCATCATGCTCAGCAGCGACTCGATCGCCTGCTCGCGCTTGACCCCGATGACGCCCCCGCGCGGTCCGGTCATGCCCACGTCGGTGATGTACGCGGTGCCCCCCGGCAGCACGCGCGCGTCGGCCGTCGGCACGTGCGTGTGCGTGCCCACCACCGCGGTCACCCGCCCGTCGAGGTGCCAGCCCATCGCCACCTTCTCGGATGTCGCCTCCGCGTGCATGTCGACGAGGATGTGCTCGACCTCGCCCAGTTCCCCCAGCGCCACCTCGATCTCCGTGAACGCCGAGCGGCCGGCCCGCAGGTAGAGGTTCCCGCTGAGGTTGACCACCCCCAGGCGAACCCCGTCGTGCTCGACCACGCACACGCCCCGGCCCGGCTGGCTGCGCAGGAAGTTGGCCGGACGCACGATCGGCTTGCCGCTTGCCAGGTACGGGTAGATCTCGCGCCGGTGGTAGGTGTGGTTGCCAAGGGTGATCGCATCGACGCCGGCCGCGAACATCTGGTCGGCGATCTTCGGCGTGATCCCCAGGCCGCCGGCGGCGTTCTCGCCGTTGACGACCACGAACGTCGGCGCGTGTCGCTCACGCAGGATCGGCAGGCAGTCGAGCAGCGTGTGCCGGCCGATGCCGCCCACGACGTCGCCCACGAACAGGATGCGCGCGCTCGCGGCGCCCGCCTGCGGCTCAGCCATACTCTGGCGATGGTGGGAGGTAGGTGAAAGACGTCTCCGAGGAGGTGCCCCGCGTGGTCGTCCCACGCTGGGTGCAGCTGGTGCTGCTGCCGCTCGCGCTGCTGGCGTTGTGGGCGCTGGCGAAAGCCGCGGGGAAAGTGCTGGTGATCTTCATCGTTGCGGGCCTCATCGCGCTGATCCTCAATCCGGCCGTCGCCTTCCTGCACCGCTCGCGCCTTCCCCGCGGCCTGGCGGTGCTTGTCGTCTACCTCGGGTTCTTCGTGACGCTGGCCGGGATCGGCTTCCTGCTTGCCAACCCTATCTCCAATCAGGTGCTCACGTTCAGCGACAACCTCCCCCACATCGTCAACGAAGCCAACAGGACGATCGCGACGGCGCAGAACGAACTCGATCGGCACGGCATCCACCTGGAACTCGTCAAACAGGGCAAAACCGCCCTGCAGAGCATCGAGGGCAAAGTGGCCAAGGAAGCGAGCAAGCTGGCGTCGTTCGGCGGCGCGCTCGCCACCGAAGCCGCCGGCGCGATCTTCGACCTCGTGCTGGTGTTCGTGCTGTCGGTGTACATGCTCATCTACGGCGCGAAGATCGGCGAGCTCGTGCGCCGCGCGATGCCCGACGGCGACGGCTCGAAGACCGACGACTTCCCGCACCTGGTCCAGCGCGCGGTCTCGCGCTACATCGGCGGCCAGCTGCTGTTCAGCACCGTCATGGGCGCCTCCACCGGCCTGGCGCTGTACCTGTTCGGCGTCCTCGGGATCTTCCCCGACGGACGCACCTACGCGGTGGCGTTCGCCGTCTTCTACGGGACTATGGAGCTCGTGCCCTACGTCGGCCCGATCCTCGGCGCGATCCCGCCGGTGCTCGTCGCGCTGTTCACCAAACCGATCACCGCGCTGTGGGTGGCGCTGCTGTTCGTCGGCCTGCAGCAGCTGGAGGGCCACGTCGTCGCCCCGCAGATCTTCGGGCACACGCTGCGCATCAACCCGCTGCTGGTGATCCTCGCGCTGCTGCTCGGACTGCAGGTCGAGGGGATCCTCGGCGCCCTGCTCGCGCTGCCGATCCTCGCGGTGCTTCGTGAGACGGCCGTCTACCTGAGCCGCCACCTGACGTTCGAATCCTGGGATCGCGAACGCAGCGGACTGCTGTGAGCGCAGTCCTCAGCGTCAGCGCGCTCGCCAAGCGCTACGGCGAGCTGGAGGCGCTGCGCGACGTCAGCTTCGAGGCGGGCGCGGGCGAGCTGATCGCGGTCGTCGGGCCCAACGGCGCAGGCAAGACGACGCTGCTGTCGATCATCGCCGGGATCCAGGCGCCCAGCGCCGGCAGCGTCAGCCGGGGCGCCGGCCAAGGCGCGTCGGGGGTGGGCTGGGCGCCGCAGGCGCCCGCCGTCTACTCGAAGCTGTCGGTCGCGGAGAACCTCGAGCTGTTCGCCCGCCTGGAGGGGCTGGCCGACCCGCGCGCGGCGGTCGCGCGGATGCTCGAGCAAACCGGTCTCGGCGCGCGCGCCCGCGAGCCCGTCGGGCGGCTCTCCGGCGGCAACCGCCAGCGCGTCAACGTCGCCATCGGGCTGATCGGCGAACCGCCCGTGCTCGCGCTCGACGAGCCATCGGCCTCGCTCGATCCCGGCCAGCGCGAGCGGCTGTGGGAGTTCGTCGCCGGGCGCGTCGCCGCCGCTACGACCGTCGTGTTCTCTACGCACAACGTCAGCGAGGCGCAGCGCTACGCCGACCGCGTACTCGTGCTCGCCGACGGACGGCTGCTGTTCGACGGCACTCCGTCCGCGCTGCTCGCATCGTCCCCGGAGGGTGAGGGGGAGAGCAAGGGCGGTGATCTGGAGAGCGCGCTCGTGCGCTTCCTGCGCCTGCGCGAACCCGAGCGCCCGGGCGTGTGAGCATGCGCTGGCTGCTGCGCAAGGACCTGGTGATCCTGCGTCGCTCGCGACTGCTGCTCGCGCTGCTGATCGTCTACCCGGTGGTGATCGCGCTGCTGATCGGCTTCGCCATCTCCCGCGGCCCGTCGCGCCCGCGCGTGGCGATCGTCGATCAGACCGCGCCCGGGGAAACCGTCAAGGTCGGCGGCCAGCGCATCGCCGTCAGGCAGTACACGCGGGAACTGCTCAGCCAGGTCGACGCCGTCGAAGTGCCCTCGCGCGCGCAGGCGGTCGCGAAGGTCAAATCCGGCGAGGTGCTCGCCGCCGTCGTGATCCCCGCGGACATCGCCGCGCGCGTCGCCTCGGCGACCGAGAGGGCACAGGTGGAAGTTCTCTACAACGGCAACGCGCTCGAACAGTCGCTCGTGCAGTCCACGCTCGACTCGGCGCTCGCGCAGGCGAACCTCGGCTTCTCCGCGCAGATCCAGCAGGCCGCCGGCACCGTCATCGGCTCGCTGCTGCGCGGCGGCAGGCTGGGCGCCATCGGCGCCCCGGAAGACCTCATCGGGCTCGACCAGATCGCGCCCACGCTGGGCGGCATCATCGCTCGCCAGCCGCGCGGCCAGGACCGCACGGAGCTCGAACGGATCGCCGCCTTCGCCGCCTTCGCCGCCCAGAACCTGACGCTCAGCAGGAAGGTGCTCGCGACCATCGGCCAGCCGATCCGCGTCGACAGCGTGCTGCTGCACGGCCGGCGCACCCCGTTGAACACGTTCGCCGTGGTCGTCGCGGTGAGCGTGTCGCTGATGTTCGTGTGCGTCCTGCTCGCCGCCGGCGGCGTCGCGCTCGAGCGCGAAGAGCACGCGCTCGCACGCCTGATCAGGAGCCCGCCCGGGGGCCACGGGCCGCTGATCTCCCGCGAGGCGCTGCTCGTCGAGAAGACGCTGCTCGCCGCCGGCTGCGCGTTCGTGATCGCCTTCGCGATGCTCGCCGGCATCGGCGCGTTCGTGACGCTCGACTGGGGTCGCATCGGCCTGTGGCTCGCGGCGCTGGCCCTCGCGTCGATCGCCTTCGGCGCGCTCGGCGTCGCGATCGGCGCGCTCGCGCGCGAGGTGCGCGCCGCGTCGCTGCTCGCGTTCCTACTGTCGCTGCCGCTCGCCTTCCTCGCGCTCGTGCCCGCCGGCTCGGTGTACGGCGGCTTCTACGACGCGATCTCCGCGATCTCGTTCGTGTTCCCCTTCAAGGCAGCGCTGCAGGCGCTCGACGCGGCCGTCAACGGCGCGTCTCCCGCGATCGGCCTGACGCTCGTGCATCTCGCCGTGCTCGCCGGCGTGTTCGCAGCGCTCGCGCGCGTGGGCTTGCGCACGGTCGAGTAGCGCGACCGCGCACGCCGCGCGAGCGCCGCAGGCGCTCCCATAAACGATTCTCGGCGGGGTATCCTCGAAGGCGATGGCCTTTCCACAGACGCGCATGCGCAGGCTGCGGGCGAGCGCCGGCCTGCGCGGGCTCGTGCGCGAGACCGACGTGCGCGCCGGCCAGTTCGTGCTGCCTCTGTTCGTCACCGAGGCCGAGCCCGAGTCCTCAGGTGGCCGGCTCGGACGCGAGCCGATCGCGACGATGCCGGGGGTCGACCGCCTGTCGCTCGTCGCGGCGGTCGACGAGGCCAAGGAGGCGGCTGCGCTGGGGATCGCCGCGGTGATGTTGTTCGGGCTGCCCGCCGAGAAGGACGCGCACGGCTCCGGCGCGTGGGATCGCGAGGGCGTCGTGCAGCTGGCCACGCGCGCGATCAAGCAGGCTGTGCCCGAGCTGCTGGTGACGACAGATGTATGCCTATGCGAGTACACCGACCACGGACACTGCGGCGTTCTGCGCGAGGACGGGACGGTCGATAACGACAGCTCGCTCGAGCTGCTCGCGCAGACCGCCGTCAGCCATGCGCGCGCCGGCGCCGACATCGTCGCTCCGTCGGACATGATGGACGGGCGCGTCGGCGCCATCCGCGAGGAGCTCGACGGCGAGGGCTTCGCCGAGGTGCCGATCCTCGCCTACTCCGCCAAGTTCGCCTCCGCCTTCTACGGTCCCTTCCGCGACGCCGCCGACTCCGCGCCCGCCTTCGGCGACCGCCGCGGCTACCAGATGGACCCCGCCAACGGGCGCGAGGCCGTGCGCGAGGCGCTGCTCGACGTGCAGGAGGGCGCCGACATGCTCATGGTCAAGCCCGCGCTCGCCTACGGCGACCTCATCAGCGCCGTCAAGCGCGCCACAGACCTGCCCGTCGCCGCGTACAACGTCAGCGGCGAGTATGCGATGGTCAAGGCCGCCGCCGCCGCCGGCTACCTCGACGAGCGGGCGACCGTGTTGGAGATACTCACCTCGCTGCGCCGCGCCGGCGCCGACACGATCATCACCTACCACGCAAAGGACGCAGCCACATGGCTAGCAGAGCAGACATGACCAGCGAGCCGCAGCCGGCCGTCGCGTCGCCGCTCGCCGACGTGGCGGACGCGACGCTGCCGAGCACGGCGCCGCCGAAGATCCGCAGCCGCAAGGACGGCGCCGCGATCGCGCTCGACGACGTCGATCGCCGGCTGCTGAACTTGATGCAGGGCAGCTTCCCGATCGCGCCGCGCCCCTACCTGGGCGTCGCCGAGCTCGGCGACGTCGCGGAGGCCGAGGTCATGCGGCGCGTCCAGCGCCTGCTCGACAAGCGCATCATCCGCCAGGTCACGCCGATCTTCGACACGCGCGCTCTCGGCTACTCCTCGATGCTCGTCGCCGCCAAGGTCGACCCCGATCACCCCCATCGCGCCGCGCAGGTCATCAACGAACACCCGGGCGTCTCGCACAACTACCTGCGCAACCACGAGTTCAACCTGTGGTTCACGATCGCCACCGAGCCCGACTCCAAGCTCGGCCTGGAGGGCACGCTGGAGGTGCTCGCACGCGAGGCCGGCGCCGAGTCCGTGCGCCAGCTGCCCACGCTGCGGCTGTTCAAGATCCGCATGGACCTGGAGATGGAGGGCGGCACCGACGCGCTCTCCAGCGCCGCCGAGGTCAAGGAGCCGATCGAGCTCGAGCCCCAGCCCTACGACGAGCTCGACATCGCCGTCATCCGCGCGCTGCAGGGCGACATGGCCGTCGTCGAGGAACCGTACGCGCCGGCGGCAGCCGAGCTGGGGATGACCCAGGAGCGCCTGCTCGAGCACCTCGCCGGCATGCGGGAGCGCGGCATCCTGCGCCGCGTCGCCGCCATCCTCTACCACCGCCGCGCCGGCTTCTCCGCCAACGGCATGGGCGTGTGGAAGGTGCCCGACGATCAGATCTTCGACATCGGCTGTCGCATGGCCGCCGTGCGCGGCGTCTCGCACTGCTACCAGCGCCCCACCTACGAGGACTGGCCGTACTCCGTCTTCACCATGGCCCACGGCCGCTCCAAGGAGGAGTGCGATGCCGTCCTCGATTCGATCGCCGAGCGCACCGGCATCTCAGAGCGCGCCACGCTGTACTCCTCCACCGAGTTCAAGAAGATCCGCCTGCTGTACTTCACCGAGGACTTCAAGAACTGGGAGAGCAAGCGCGCTTGACGGCGTCGCTCACCGACACACGCTCGGCAGAGCTCTATAGACGCGCCCTCGAGCTGATCCCCGGTGGGGTCAACTCGCCCGTGCGCGCGATGCGCTCGATCGGGCGCGATCCGCTGTTCATCGCCCGCGGCGAGGGCGCGGAGCTGATCGACGTCGACGCCAACAGGTTCGTCGACTACGTCTGCTCGTGGGGACCGCTGATTCACGGGCACGCGCACCCGCACGTGCTCGCGGCCGTCGCCGCGGCGGCCGCCAACGGCACCAGCTTCGGCGCGCCCACCGCCGGCGAGGTCGAGCTCGCGGCCGAGGTCGTCAGGCGGATGGACGGCGTGGAGATGGTGCGCATGACCTCCTCCGGGACCGAGGCCGGGATGACCGCCGTCCGCCTCGCCCGTGCGGCGACCGGGCGCGAGCCGATCCTGAAGTTCGCGGGCGCCTACCACGGCCACTCCGACGGGCTGCTCGCGCAGGCCGGCTCGGGGCTGGCTACGCAGGGGCTGCCCGCGAGCCCCGGCGTGCCCGCGGGAGCGGCCGCCGGCACGATCGTCATACCGTGGAACGACCCCGACGCGCTGCTCGCGGCCACCGAGCGCCACGAGCTCGCCGCGATCGTCGCCGAGCCGCTGCCCGCGAACATGGGGCTGGTGCCGGCGCGCGATGGCTTCCTGACGCTGCTGCGCGAGCGCGCCGACGCCAACGGCGCGCTGCTCGTGCTCGACGAGGTGATCAGCGGCTTCCGCGTCGCTCGTGGCGGCGCGCAGGAGCTGCTGGGCGTGGGCGGCGACCTCGTGATCATGGGCAAGGTCGTCGGCGGTGGCCTGCCCGCGGCCGCGCTGGGCGGGCGCGCGGAGCTGATGCGGATGCTCGCGCCCAGCGGCGACGTCTACCAGGCGGGCACGCTGTCGGGCAACCCGCTGGCGGTCGCCGCCGGGCTGGCGACGCTCGAGCTGCTCGACGAGACCGCCTATGTGCGCCTCGGCGCGATCACCGAGCGCCTCGCCGATGGCCTGCGCGCGGCGGCCGAGTCGGCCGGCGGGCACGCGGTCCAGGTCGTCAGCATGCCGGGGCTGCTGACTGTGTTCTTCAGCGAGCGCCCGGTGTCGTCGTTCGCCGACGCGCAGGCATGCGATCTGGACGCCCACGCGGCGTGGTGCCGGGAGCTGCTCGCGCGCGGCATCTACCCGCCGCCGTCGCAGTTCGAGGCCTGGTTCCCGTCGCTGGCGCACACCGACGAGCAGATCGAGCGCACGCTGGAGGCCGCCGCCGCGGCCTTCGCCTGCCTGCCGCGGCCGGCGGATCGCCGATGAGCGCAGAGCGCTCGCACGCCGGCGGGGACGCGCTCGAGCGCCTGCGGGAGCTGCTGCGCAGCGAAGGCGGCCTGATCGCGACGCTCGTCGAGCCCGATGGCGCGAGCGAGCACGACCGCTTGCCAGAGGAGTCGGCCAGCCCCGCGAGCATCGCCGCCGGCGGGCCGCGCGCTGCCGGACAGCGCGAGGAGTACGAGCTGCTGGTCGAGGCGATCTACGAGGGCTACCTGCTGCACTACGCGGCGCCCCGCGTGGTGCGGGTGCCCGAGGCCGACCTGCGACTGCTGGCCGGCGATCGGCTGTACGCGATCGGGCTGGCGCGCCTGGTCGATCTCGGCGACACGCTCGCGGTGGCCGAGCTCGCCGACACGATCACGCTGAGCGCCTTGGCGCAGGGCGCCGGCAGCGGCGAGCTGGCGGACGCCGTGTGGGCGGCCGGCGCACGCGCCGTCGGATGGGGGTCCGGCGAGGCGCACGCGCGCGCCAAGGAGCTCGTGCTGACGGGCGCCCCCGAGGCCATCGAGGCGATGCGCACAAGCTGGATGACCAGCTCGGCGTCGCCCTGAATCGCGCCTCGGTATTGTTTGCGCGCGGTGGCAGACAAGCGCGACAAGCACAAGTCCAAGTACACGCTCGAGCGGGGGATTCCCGGGGCTTTCGAGGGCGAGACGGTCACCCGGCGACGGTTCATGACGGGGACCGCGCACACCGCCGGCGCGATCGCGGCCGCCTCGTTCACGCTGCCCGCGCTGGGCTTCGCGCTCGGGCCGCAGTTCAAGAGCAACGTCGCCCACTGGGAAACAATTGGCACCGTCGACCAGTTCCCCGACAACAACTACGTCCCGGTTGTCATCACGCTCGTCCCCGGCATCGGCGAGGCGGGCAAGTCGACCGCGTATGTACGCAAGAAGAACCCGGAAATCGACACCGACGTCTACGACCGCACGACGCCCTACATAGCGATCTCGGACAAGTGCGTGCACCTTGGCTGTCCCGTGCGCTGGGTGGCCGCCGCCGAGCGTTTCATCTGTCCATGCCACGGTGGCGTCTACGAACTGCTCGGGCGCCCCACCTCCGGCCCGCCGGTGCGCCCGCTCGACCGCTTCCAAACGCGCGTGTCCGGCGAAAACGTCGAAATCGGCCCGCGCTTCAGCGTGAACAGCCAGCTGCGACGCTTCTCCCCGCGCGATCCCGGCGAGCCGCTGGACGGCATCGGGCAGTACCTGTACCCGTCTCGACCCGACGCGCGCAAACTCTGAGAAGCGACTGACGAGCCCACCCGTGCCCAAGCTGCCCAAGCTCCCCGCCCCACCGCTACCTGGTCCCCTGCAGGAGCCGCCCCCGCGTCCGGGCGAGCAGAACGGCGGCGGCGGGCCGCTCGAGGAGGCCGCGCAGGCGGCGATAACGGTCGTCGACTGGGTCGACGAGCGCACCTCGCTCAGCGGCGCCGCCCGCTGGATGATGTTCCGCAAGGTGCCCAAGGGCACCAACTGGTTCTACACGCTCGGCTCGGCCACTATGTTCGCGTTCCTCAACCAGGCGGTGACGGGCGTGTTCCTGGCGATGTACTACCGCCCCGAACCGGCGGGCGGGGCCTACGAATCGATCCGCTACATCACCAACGACGTGTTTCTCGGCCAGTTCGTGCGCGGCATGCACAAGTGGGGCGCGAGCGTGATGGTGGTGCTCGTGTTCCTGCACATGGGGCGGACGTTCTTCTTCGGCGCGTACAAGTACCCGCGTGAGCTCAACTGGGTGATCGGCGTGGTACTGCTGATCCTGACGATGGCGATGGGCTTCACCGGCTACCTGCTGCCGTTCGACCAGCGCGCCTATTGGGCGACGATCGTGGGCGTGAACATAAACGGCACCGGCCCGCTGATCGGCCCGTACCTGAGCGACTTCCTGCGCGGCGGCTCGGAAATCGGCGCCACCACGCTGTCGCGCTTCTACGCCATTCACATGCTGCTCATCCCCGGGCTGATGGCCGCGCTGATCGGCGCCCACCTGTACCTGGTGGCGAAGCTGGGCACGACCGCGCCGCCGTGGAAGAAAGCGGAGAAGCGCACGGAGCTGCGCGAGGCGGAGGTATAGGCCCGGTGCGCATGCGAACAGCGACCGGCGATCGACGACCGGCCAGGGTCTGGCGATGAACCAGCGTGAGAAGGAGGAGTACCTCCGCGAGTACGCGCTGCTGAAGGCGCAGGGGAAGCCGTTCTTCCCGTACGCGGTGGCCAAGGACGCGGCGATGGCGTGCGTCGTGATGGCCGTCATCATCGGCCTGTCGCTTACGTTCGGAGTCGAGCTGGGCTCCAAGGTGAACGCCGCGAGCACCAGCTACGACGCGCGTCCCGACTGGTACTTCTTCTTCCTGTTCGACATCCTGCGCATCATCCGCACGCCCAGCATCATCCAGCTGGCGACGATCGGAATCCCCACGCTGTGCATGATCCTGCTGTTCCTACTGCCGTTCTACGATCGCCATCCGGAGCGCCGCCCCGAGCGCCGTCCGATCGCCACCGTCACCGGCATCGCCGTCATCTGCGCGATGGCCTACCTCACCTACCAGGGCGCCACCGCCGGCACACCGGACGCGCTCGAACTGTCCCCGCCGAAGGCGGTCGTCGAAAACGGCAAGGCCGCCGTGGCCGCGTGGAACGAAGGGCGCCTGGTGGTCGCGCAGTCCGGCTGCGAGGCCTGCCACAAAATCGGCGAAAACGGCAACCTTGGGCCTGGACCGCCGCTCACCGACATCGCCTCGCGGCTCCCTCGCCAGGCGATCGCGCGCACGCTCGTGAACCCGACCGCGCCGATGCCCTCCTTCAAGAGCCTGCCCCCGAAGAAGTTCGAGGCGGTCGTCAACTTCCTGTCCACGCTCAAGCAGTAGGCGCGTGGCCGCTCGCCAGGGAGTCGGCGCCGGCACGTTGGAGGCGGGGCAGGTGCGGGCGATGTTCGATCGCATCGCCGGCGTGTATGACCCGTTGAACACCGCCATGACCGCGGGCCTGCACCATCGCTGGCGCGCGCGGGCCGCGGACATGGCCCGGGTGGGGCCGGGCGCGCGTGTGCTGGACGTGGCCACGGGCACCGGCGATCTCGCGATCGAGCTCGCGCGCCGCGTCTCTCCTGGCGGCGAGGTGGTGGGCAGCGACTTCGCCGAGGCGATGCTCGACCGCGCGCGCCGCAAGGCCGCCGCCGCGGACCCCCATCTCGTGCGCCCACGCTTCGAATGGGCTGACGCGATGGAGCTGCCGTACCCCGAGGGCTCCTTCGACGCCGCCACCGTCGGCTTCGGGGCGCGCAACTTCGACGAGCTCTCCCGCGGCCTGGCGGAGATGGTCCGCGTGGTGCGAGCGGGAGGGCGGGTGGTGGTGCTCGAGATCACCGTCCCCACGCGCGCGCCGCTGTCGCTGTTCTACGCGCTGTGGTTCGACCGCGTCGTGCCCGTGCTCGGGCGCGTGGCCGGGGCGGCGGGAGCGCTCGGCACGCGCCTGCGCGGCGCTGGCGCCGACATCACCATCGCCGACGCCTACACCTATCTGCCCAGCTCGGTCAAGCGCTTCCCGCCCCCGCTGGAGCTCGCCGCCGAGATGCGGCGTGCCGGCCTGTCGGAGATCCGCTACCTGATCACGGCCGGTGGCATCGTGTCCATCCACGCCGGCACGGTGCCCGACGAACAGGCATGATGAACGCAGTGGGCAGCACTGCGACCAGCCTTCCCATGGGGGGAGTGGACGGACTCGACGCGATCATGCTTCGCGGCGGCAGCGGTCTGCGCAGACGGATGCAGCGCACCGAGCGCCACCTCGAGCGTGTGACCGCGCAGGCCGGCACGCCGCTCGCCTCCCACGCCAACGCCACGGTCATCGCCGGCGGAAAGCGCCTGCGCCCGCTGCTGGTGGTCCTCGCCGCGGAGTCCGCGGGCGGGCCGCCGGACACGCCCGACGGGGAGGAGCGCCTGGTGCGCGCGGCGGTGGCGGTCGAGCTCGTGCACTCGGCGACGCTCGTCCACGACGACCTGATCGACGGCGCTCCGCTGCGTCGCGGTCACCCGACGGTGGCGGCGGTGGCCGGCCGGCAGATGGCGGTGGCCACCGGCGATCTGCTGTTCTCGAGGGCCTTCGCCGAGCTCGCTCGCAACGACGACGTCGCGCAGCTGTGCGCCCTCTCGCAGGCGAGCTCGGCGCTCGCCGAAGGCGAGCTGCTGCAGCGCGAGGACGCGTACGCCGCGCACGTGGCCGTCGAGCGCTACCTCAGGCGCTGCGAGCTGAAGACCGCCGCCTTGTTCGAGGCGGCCTGCCGCCTGGGGGCGCTGACGGCCGTCGACGGATCACCCGCCCTCGCCGACGCGCTCGGCGCGTTCGCGCGGCGCATCGGGCTGGCCTTCCAGATGCTCGACGACGTGCTCGATGTGTCCGGTCCGGTCGAGCGCACGGGCAAGTCGCGCGGCACCGACCTGCTCGACGGCACCGTCACGCTTCCGTTCATCCTCGCGCGCGAGCGCGAGCCGGAGCTCGCCGCGTTCGATCTGACCTCGCTCGGCGGCGCGGATGGAGCCCGGCAGGCGCACGAGCTGTGTGAGCGCATCGCCGCGACCGGCGCCTTGGACGAGGCCCGCGAGCAGGCGCTGGCGGTCGTCGCCGAGGCCAAGGCCGCGCTGCCCGCGATCCTTCCCAATGGGCGCTCGGAGCTGCTCGGCCTGGTCGCCGACGCCGTCGTCGAGCGCTACCGCTAGGGCTAGAAGTCGCTGGGCAGGATCAGGTCGGCATCCAGCGCACGTGTGAAGAACTCGATTTCCTCGGACATGTTCGCGTGCGTCATGCGCCTGAGATCGCCCAGCAGGGCGCTCGATCCGCGGTCGAGCTCGTCGTCCAAGCGTTCGACGGCCGTCTGATCGAAGACGCCTTCGCGCCTGGACTCGCACTCGGGACAGCGCAGGACGATGCGCCAGTGGCGCGGGCCCTCCTCCGACCAGTCGAGCGGATACACCAGCTCGCCCGCGCAGTGGAAGCAGACGTGCAGCTGTGCGGGGGTGCACGTGCCGTCGGCGGGCTGACCCTGTCCGCCGTATACGGCGCCGGCCGGCGTGCCCATCGGCTGCGGGCGGTGTTGGATGTCGGGTTCCTTATCTGAGTCCATCAACGTTCTGAGTCGTCATCGACGTGGGAGGCTGGGGCCTTTAGCCGGAAACTACGCACGGTGATACGTTCATGACCGCATGGCAAGCGCGATCCGCACGGTCGGCCACGAGGATCGGCTCAGCCTCGTGGACCATCTGGAAGAGCTGCGCACCCGCCTGATCGTCAGCGCAGCGGTGCTCGCGGTCGCGTTCGGCGTCTGCCTGTGGCAGAACCACGCGCTGCTGGAAGTCATCAACAAGCCGCTGACCAGCCAGAGCCGCAAGCAGGTGGCCAACGGCCAGGGGACGGTTGGGCAGGCGGCGCTCGCCCAGCAGGGGCTGTTGAAAGTCAGCACCGACGTCCAGTCCGCCCTGGGAGTGCTCACGGGCTCGCACAGCGGCCTCTCCTCCGCAGCCCGCGCCCAGCTCACCCCGCTGATCGGCGCGCTGAAGGCCGACGTCGCCAAGATCCCGCGCACCCCTGCCGTCCAGGGTCCGGCGACCCTTGGCATCGGCGAACCGTTCACGACGACGATCACCGTGACGCTGTACTTCGCACTGATCATCTCGCTGCCCGTGATCCTGTTCGAGCTGTACGGCTTCATCCTGCCGGCACTCAAGCCGAATGAGAGACGCGTGGCAATGCCGCTGCTGACGGCGGTCCCGTTCCTGTTCGCGGCGGGCGTGGCGTTCGGGTACTTCGTGGTGCTTCCGGCAGCGGTCCACTTCTTCGTGAACTTCAACTCCAGCGAGTTCAACGTGCTCGTGCAGGCGAGCCCGTACTACGAGTTCGCCGCGACCATCCTGCTCGCGCTGGGCCTCGTCTTCCAGATTCCGGTGCTGATCCTTGGCGCCACGCGCCTGGGGCTGGTCACTCCTCAGCAGCTGCGCAAAGGTCGCCGCTACGCGATAGTGGTCTGCGCGATCGTCGCGGCGTTCATCCCCGGCGAAGTGATCACGCTCATCCTCGAGACCGTGCCGCTGTATCTACTCTATGAGGTCAGTATCCTGATCGCATCGCTGCTCGCGCGGGCGGACGCCCGGCGCGAGGAGGGCAGCGCGACCACCGTAGGCGTACGGTCTCCCGGAGAGGATCCGTCGCCACCAACCAAGGAGCCAGCGGAGCCAACCGTGCAGGACCTGATCGACCACACAGACCCAGGGCTGTCGGACTGATGCTGTTCGATCTGCGCGGTCGCGGGCGCCGGCGGACGGTGCGCGTGATCTATACCTGCCTGGCGTTGCTGATGGGGGTGGGCCTCGTCGGCTTCGGCATCGGTGGCGGCTTCGGCAGCGGCGGGATCATCAACAGCCTCACCAACAGCGAAGGCGCCAGCAGCGCCAGCTTCGCCAGCCAGATCAAGAAGTACAGCAAGCTCACAAAGGAGCATCCGAGCGACCTGAGCGCGTGGGAGAACCTGACGAAGAACATCCTGCACGAAGCCGGCGGCGAACAGTACGTGACGAGCACGGGAGTCGTGACCAGCCAGGGCAAGACGCTGTTCAAGCAGGCGGCGCAGGCGTGGGACAGCTACATCGCGCTCAACCCGCCCAAACCCAACGCCGAACTGGCGCAGCTGATGGAGTCGGTGTACATGGAAACGGCCCTCAACGAACCGGCCAAGGAGGTCGAAATCCTCCAGATCGCGGTCGCCGCCAGGCCGACCGACGCGGCCCTGTACGCGCAGCTCGCCGAGTACGCCTACAAGGCGAAGAACGACCGCATCGGCGACCTGGCCTCGGAAAAAGCGGTCAGCCTTGCCCCCGCCTCAGACCAGGCGCGCGTCAAGAAAGAACTGGCCGAAGTCAAGGCCAACCCCTCCGGCGAAAAGACGTACACGACCACGACCAACGGCAAAACCTACACGGGCAAGCTGAACTCCAAAGGCGAACTGGCGGGCAGGGAAGTCAAAACCACGACCACGCCCGCCGGGAAGTCGTCGAGCGCCAAAACGAAATAGCCTGCCAGCGCGCCCGCTTGGATAGAATCGGGCGTCGAGCCGGCCGATCCGCCGGCGCCCTCACGGGCCGTTAGCTCAACCGGCAGAGCAGGGGCCTCTTAAGCCCAAGGTTGCAGGTTCGATTCCTGCACGGCCCATTTCCTCTCGAGCGGAGCGTCGCGGGCGGAACCTGCGTCAGCGCCGCTCTGTTCGGCCGTCGGCTAAAGATCACAAATCCAGTTGAAATTATCTGGATTATGTCCTATGGTGCGCTGCGAGGGCTGGGAACGACACCGTTTTTGGCCTCGAATCGCAAGCGAAATCTCGACAAAGGAAGAACGACATGCTTCAGCTAACGTCCTCAAGTGCTCCACGCAGCGGCTTGCAACGACGGCTCCAGAGGGTCATCGGCGCCGTCACGATCGTCGTCGGGGCCGCCGTCATAGCTCTCGCCGGCGCCAGCGCGGCAGCGGCGGCGCCCACCGCACCGCCGCCGGTCTCGATCCTCTCCTCCTCGCCGTTCGTGGCGCAGGGCGGGGATTTCTTCATCTCCCCGTTCGGCGACGCCAGCGCGTACGCCAACGGACCTGAGATCGTCAACAGCCAAGGCGATGTCGTGTGGTTCAAGCCGGTCCCCGCGGGCGAGGAGGCGAGCGACTTCCGCGTCCAGACATACGAGGGCCAGCCGGTCCTCACGTGGTGGCAGGGCACCGGACTCGGCGGGCTCTCCAGCGGCACCGACTACATCTACAACGACCGCTACCAGCAGATCGCCACGGTCAACGCCGGCAACGGCCTCAGCGCCGACGGTCACGAGTTCCTGATCACTCCCTGGAACACGGCGCTGATCCTCTCCTACACCACGGCAACGGCCAACCTGACGTCGATAGGCGGTCCGGCCGACCAGACGGTGATCAACGGCGTCGTGCAGGAGATCGACATCGCCACCGGCAAGGTGCTGTTCCAGTGGAACAGTGAGGACCACGTGCCGTTCAGCCAGAGCGAGCAGCCCTTGCCTGCGTCCGCGAGCACGCCGTGGGACTGGTTCCACATCAACGCGGTCAAGCTCGACAGCAACGGCGATCTGCTGATCGACGGTCGCGACACGTGGACCACGTACGAGGTCAACCCGCTCACGGGCAACACCGTCTGGCAGCTCGGCGGCAAGGACTCGAGCTTCAAGCTGCAGGCGGCTCCGGGGCAGGTCCTCGACAGCGCGGGCGAGATCTTCGCCTGGCAGCACGATCCAGAGGCGCTGGGCGACGACACGTACACGTTCTTCGACAACGAGTCCGCAGGTACGCCACTGCTCCCCTACAGCCGCGCGGTCACCGTGAAGCTGAGCCCGTGGACGAAAGTCGCCACGCTGGTGGCGTCTGATGACCAGCCCGAGGGCTTGTCGGCGGCGTCGCAGGGCAACGCTCAGACGACGCCCGAGGACAACCTCGTCGTCGGCTGGGGGGCGCTGCGGTACTTCTGGGGGTTCAGCCGCTCCGGCAAGCTCATCTTCAACGCTGAGTTCCCGGTAGGCGTGAACACCTACCGCGCCTACCAGTTCCCATGGCCACCGAGCCGCGGCTTCAACGGGCCGTTCGGCGTGTAGGAGAAGCGAGCGGCCCCTACACGGGGGGCGGGCACGGTCCGGGAACGCGCGTCGGCGCAGGATCGGACCGTGCCGTTCGCTCTACGTTGGGCCGCCGCCGGAGCTCGGCGGCGTGGTTGGGGAAGCCGGCTGTTCGAGCTGGATCGACTGTTCACGCCAGGAGACCGAGAAGGCCCCGGCGGAGCTGGGCGGCGAGGAGGGGGTGGCGAGGATCAACGTCCTCGTCGGCTGCGCGCGGGTGCCCGCCGGACCGCCGACGGCGCCGAACGAGCGCTGCTGCAGTTCCAGCGCCAAGGATGACCAGTCGGGGTCTGCTATCGGCCCCGTGTGCGCGCGGGCGGTGGCTGTCGCGGCGGAGAACGCGACTTCACCGAAGTCGGTGAGCGGCAGGATCTGGCAGGTCTCGCTGCTGACGCACGCCGACGGCGCCTCCACGATCCACTCCGCCGAGGCCGTGTCGATCCTGGTCATGCGCCTGGTCGTCGAGAAGCGCCTGCCCGTGCTGAGATCGCGGATCCGCAGCGTGACGCCGTGTCTCTTGACGGTCACCGATGCCGACATCTGATCGCCCGCGTGCACCTTCAGCTTCAGGTTCACCGGCCCGGCGGGGAGCAGCTCATACCAGCCGCTGTACACGGCGCTCCCCGAGCGCGTGCAGTCGGTGTCGGTTCCGATCTGCTCGAGCGCGCGCGCATGGACGGCGTAGCCGCCCAGCCCGATCCACGTGGCCGAGTACGTTTCGCGCCCCGCGCTGCAGGTCGCGCTGGGCTGTGTCCAGGTGCCGGACACGCTGCTGAAGCGAGCGCCGACGCTCGCGGAGGGCAGCGCGACGTAGCCCGCCCAGTTGGTGCTGACGCTAGCCGCGGCGAGGGCCGGAGATGCGGTGAGCGCGCCGCCGGCCGCGAGCGCGCCGCACGCGAGCGCGCACAGCATCACCGGCGGGCGCATCGCCTTGCGTCGGTTCACGCGCAAAGCATCGTCGGTCGACATTAAACCTCGCTAGGAGCTCGGTAAGAGGAGCTTAGGAATGCACCTGCGCCAGCCCCGCGGCGATGATCGTCTGCCGGCCCGCGTCCGTCCACACGGTCTGCTCGCGGCCCGGCCCCACTCCGATCAGGGTCACCGGTGCGCCGACGTGCTCGGCGATGAAGTCCAGGTACTCGCGCGCGCCGTCGGGCAGGTCCGACAGCGAGCGGCACTCGCCCAGGTTCTCCTTCCAGCCGCGGAGCTCGGTCAGCTCGGCGGTGGTGTGGTGCAGCACCGTCTGGTGGTAGGGGAAGTCCTCGAACACAGCCCCGTCGGCGCCTCGGTAGCTCGTGCACACCTGGATGCGGTCCATCCCGGACAGAACGTCCAGCTTGGTCACCACCAGCGCCGTCAGCGTGTTCAGGCGCGCCGCGTAGCGCAGCGCGACGAGGTCCAGCCAGCCGGTGCGGCGCGGACGCCCGGTCGTCGTGCCGAACTCGCCCCCGCGCTGACGGATCGTCTCGCCCATCTCGTCGTGCAGCTCGCTCGGGAACGGCCCGGCGCCGACGCGGGTGGTGTACGCCTTGGAGATCCCCCAGATTTCGTCGATCGCCTTCGGGCCGATGCCGCTGCCCACGCAGGCGGCGCCCGCCAGCGGGTTCGACGAGGTGACGAACGGGTACGTGCCGTGGTCGATGTCCAGCATCGCCCCCTGTGCGCCCTCGAGGATGACCGTCCTGCCGTCGTCGAGCATCTCCCACATCAGCTTCGAGGTGTCCGCGATGTGCTGCTCCAGGCGATGGCCGTAGGTCAGGTACTCCTCGGTCATCGTGTGCAGGTCCAGCGTCGGGTCCTTCTCGAACGGGCGCAGCGACAGCCGCTTGGGCTCCATCGCGGCGACGATCTTCTTCTTGAGGATCTTCTCGTCGAGCAGGTCCTGCACGCGGATCCCCAGCCGCGCGGCCTTGTCCGCGTAGCACGGGCCTATGCCCCTGCGCGTGGTTCCGATCTGCAGGCTGCCGAGCTTCGCCTCACCGGCGGAGTCCAGCAGCAGGTGGTAGGGCATGATCAGGTGCGCGTTGGCGGAGATGCGCAGGCCACCGACGTCGACGCGCCGCGCGCGCAGCGCGTCGAGCTCGTCGATCAGCACCTTCGGGTCGATCACGACGCCGTTGCCGATCACGCAGCGCTTGCCCGGGTAGAGGATGCCTGAGGGGATCAGGTGCAGCTTCCACTCGACATCGCCCCTGACGATCGTGTGGCCGGCATTGTTGCCGCCCTGGAAGCGCACCACCGCGTCGCCGTGCTCGGCGAGCAGATCGGTGATCTTGCCCTTGCCCTCATCGCCCCACTGGGCGCCGACTATCACTATGCCTGGCATGAAGAGTGGAGTTTAGGGGCGGGGAGCGTCCTGTCTCGCGCGGAACTCCCACCGCTTGTCCTCGCCATACAGCGGCAGCGGGTTGCCGCACATCTCTGACAGACGCGAGACTATGCGCCGTCCGACGACCTCGCTGGAGTCATCCGATACGACCTTGCGCTCCCTGCTGGCCTCCCCCCCGCTGCCCTCGGACACGGTCGTGAGGATGCGCCGTCCCATCTGCTCGGCGAGCTCGTCCGGCATCAGGTTGGTGGTAGCTACGATCGCGCGCTTGGCCTGATAGCGCGCGTCCACGATCGAGTACAGCTGCTCCAAGCGCCACGGTGTTGTGTGCTGCGCGCCAAGGTCGTCGATATGGAGCAGGTCGACCGAAGAGAGGCTGTCGAGCAGGTCCAGCAGGCTGTTTTCCGCGCCGATCTCGTCGCGAATGAGGTTGAGCAGTCTGGGCAGCGAGTAGATGGCGACCGAGTAGCCGGCGTCGATCGCCGCCTTGGAGACGATCATCGCGAGGCTGGTCTTGCCGGTGCCCACATCGCCGGTCATCCACAGGCCGCGACCCTCCGCCAGCCGCGCGTCGAGGTCGCGCACGTAGCGCCGCACCTCGGAGACGATCGCCTCCGGCATGCCGAGGACGGGGGGACGATCGAAGGAGACCCCTCTGTACAGGTTCGGAATGCGCCCCTCCAGGCTGGCCGCCTGCGCGGCGGCGATTTTTCCCCGCCGGCAGCCACAGTCGCTGGCGGTGTTCGTGGCCTCGTCGATTACGAAGCCGCTGCCGTCGCACACGCCCATCGCGCAGGAGTCCCTTCCGCCGCGGCGCACTGTGAGCTCGAGCTCGGGCGTGCCCTCGTCGAACGGCGGCTCGCTCATTGCGCGTAGCGCTCCCCCGCATAGTTCATGAACTTCGGGAACTCCTTCTGGAAGGTCAGCGTGACCTCCCCGACGGCCCCGTTGCGGTGCTTGGAGATGATCAGGTCCGCCTCGCCCGGTCGCTCGCTCTCCTCTTTCGAGTAGTACTCCTCGCGGTAGATGAACATCACCAGGTCGGCGTCCTGCTCGAGGTTCCCAGACTCGCGCAGGTCCGAGAGCATTGGCTTCTTGTCGGGTCGGCTCTCGACCGCGCGCGAGAGCTGCGAGAGCGCGATCACCGGCACGCCCAGCTCGCGCGCCAGGATCTTCAGGCCGCGGCTGAGCTCGCCGACGGCGGTCACGCGGCTGTCGTAGCGGCTGTCCGTGCGCATCAGCTGCAGGTAGTCGATGATGATCAACCCCAGCCCGCCCTCGCACTGGCTGTGCAGGCGCCGCGCCTTCGCGCGGATCTCCAGCATCCCCACGTCGCTGGAGTCGTCCACCCACAGGGGCGCCGCCGCCAGGCGCTGGCTGGCCTTGAGGATCTTCGGCCAGCGCTGCTCGGCCACGCGCCCCTTGCGCAGCTCCTCGCCCTTGATCCTGGCCTGCGAGGCCACGAATCGCTGCGCGAGCTCGGCCTCGGCCATCTCCAGCGAGAACAGTGCCACCGGCTTGCCGTGCTCGACGGCCGCGTTCTCGGCGATGTTGCACACCAGCGCGCTCTTGCCCATCGCCGGGCGCGCGGCGATGATGATCAGGTTCCCCGGCTGGAAGCCCCCGGTGATCTCGTCGAGATCCTTGAAGCCCGACGGCGTGCCCGTCAGCGAGGTGCCCTCCAGCGACAGCCTGTGCAGCTTGTCGAGCTCCTCGTGCAGCACGTCCTCGATCGCCCTGAAGTCCTGCTGGCGGTCGTCGCGCGCGACCTCGAGCATCGCCTTCTCCGCCTGCTCCACCAGCTCGCGCGGCGGCGCGTCATGACCGAGCACGCTCTCCTGGATCTCGTACGTGCTCTTCAGCAGCCGCCGCAGCAGGGCGTTCTCGCGCACGATCTGCGCGTAGCGGCGGGCGTGCCCCGCGGCCGGCACCACACCGGTCAGTTCATCCACCGTCGCCGGACCGCCGACCTGCTCCAGCTTGCCCATCTGGCGCAGCCGGTCGGTGACCGTCAGCACGTCCACCGGCTCGCTCTCGTTGTACAGCGCCAGCATCGCTTCGTAGACGATGCCGTGGCGCTCGCGGTAGAAGTCCTCCGCCCGCAGCCCCTCTTCGATCACAAGCGCGTACAGCGAGCGATCCGACAGCAGGATCGCCCCGAGGACCGACTGCTCGGCGTCGAGGTTATGCGGCGGCGTGATCACCCCCGCGGACGGCTGCGAGTTGCCGTTGGCTGTTGAGACGGCGCTCATCGGTCGGGCGAGTGTAGGGTCGCCGCCGCATCACCCCGAAGCCGGTTTCCGCAAATCGCGACAGTAAAACCTGGTGGACGAATCACGAACGCATGTTCGCACCAGGCGAAGACGGAGCCGCGCGTGGTTGCAGTTCTCGGCCAAGCGGAGCAAGTGAGTCGACTCGGCTCCCGCCGCGCAAGCGGCCGGAGACGATCGACTTACTTGCGTAGCGTCATTTCTTGGCGACGATCATCGTCTTGATCGTCGCCTGAACGCCCTCGACCACGTCGACCACGACCATGTACGTGCCGACGTTCTTGATCGGTTCGGTGAGATGCACGCCCCGTTTGTCGATCCGCAGCCCGCGCGCTTCGCGGATCGCGCTGGCGATGTCCTGCGCGGTCACCGAGCCGAACAGCCGTCCATCCGCGCCGGCCTGCTGGGGAATCGTGAGGACCGTGCGGTTGAGCAGGTTGACGTTCTCCTGCGCCCGCTCGACCGCCTCGCGGGCCGCCCGCTCGGCCGCCGCCTGGCGCTGGCGGACGGTCTCGATGGCGCCCTTCGTAGCCGGCTGGGCGAGCTTGCGCGGCATCAGGTAGTTGCGCAGGTAGCCCTTCGAGACATCCACGACGCTGCCCTGCTCGCCGAGCGTGTCGACGTCCTTGAGAAGTATCGCCTCGGGCATGCCGGCTGCCTAGCGTTCGCGGTCCCGGTCGCCGCGTTCGCGGCGACCGCCGGGGCTGTCCTCACGACCGCCCTCGTTGACGTAGGGCAGCAGCGCCAGCTCGCGTGCGCGCTTGACCGCACGGGCGATCTGAACCTGGTGGCGTCGGCAGGAGCCGGTGATCCTGCGCGAGCGGATCTTGCCCTTCTCGGAGATGAACTTGCGCAGCGAGGCGACGTCCTTGTAGTCGACCTGCTCGACCTTGTCGCGGCAGTGCTGGCACGGCTTGCGCCGCCCGCTGCCGGGCCCGCCCTTCTTATCGCGCCGGCGAACCGGCTTGCCGCGACCGCGTGCTTTGGCCATCAGCGTTCTCCGCCGCGGCTGCGGTGATCGTCGGGCATGGTTACGCTGGAAAACACTGGGACCTCGCTGTACTGGCTAGAACGGAATGTCGTCGTCGCCGGCTGAGCCGGAGACCGGTGCGGGCTGGAAATCCCGTTCGTCGACCGGGACGTCGCTGCCCTTGGCGGCCCCGTTGCCGGAAAAGCCACCTCCGCCTGAGGCGTCGTCGCGCGAGCCCAGGAACTGCACCGAGTCGGCAATGATATCGATGTCCTGGCGTTTTGCGCCCTCCTGGGTCTCCCACTCGCGCCACTCCAGCCGTCCGTCGATCGCAATCGGGCGTCCCTTGGATAGGTAGCGCGCGGCGTTCTCGCCCTGCGCACCCCACACGGTGACGTTGAAGTAGTTGGGCTTGTCCTCCCATTCGCCCGTGCTGCCGTTCTTGCGGCGGGTGTTGCAGGCGACGCGCAACTTGCACACGGAGTTGCCGCTCGGCAGCGAGCGCAGCTCCGGGTCGGCGGTCAGGTTTCCGGTCAGCACTACCCGGTTGATGTTGGTGGCGGCCACGGCTCCTCTTCCTTTCGGCTTGTCCCTCGTCCGGTCTGTGGAGGTCTGGGTCTGTCGTAGAACTCGACGTTCGAGTCTAGAGCGGCTGCGGGCGCCAACTGCTCGCCGCTGTGTCGGAGCCCGCTTATTGCGAGGATCGCTTGGCGCGCGGCGAGGTGCCGAACACCTCGTCCCAGTAGGGCGCGCTGATGCCGAAGCCGCGGGTGTCGTCCTGGAAGTGATGGCGCATGTGCCGCTCGCGCAGCATCCTCCCGAGCCGGCCGCGGGGGCGGAAGTGGTGCAGGTAGTAGTGGGTCAGGTCGTACGCCAGGTAGCCGGCGAAGAACCCCGCGCCGATGGCGGGCGCGTAGCTCGAGCCGAAGACCAGGTAGAGCACCGCGAACACGGCCGCCGCCAGCGGCAGGCTGACGGCCGGCGGCATCACCAGGCGCAGCGGATCGTTGGGGTGGTCGTGGTGGACGCCGTGGATGATCCAGTGCAGGCGCGCGCCGAATCCGTCCTGCGGCTCGAAGTGGAACACGAGCCTGTGCAGCCAGTACTCGAACAGCGTCCACAGCGCATAGCCGCCGGCGAACAGGCCGACCGCCGCGAGCACGCTCACGTTCGACAGCCCCCACGCGGCCAGCGCGGCGATGGCGGGCAGGAAGATGATCACGGGAACCGCAGGATGCACGCGCGAGAGCGCGTCCAGCACGCGCGAGTCGAACATCGGCGGCGACGCGCGCAGCACGTCGGTCCTGCTCGCGGATCGATCGTCCATGTCCTCTGCCTCCGCCCACTGCATGGGCCGATGTTATTACGCTCGCGGCCCATACATAACCCACACACATGGACCGGAGCCGGTTGCCCGGCGTCGCCGACTCTACGCCGGCTCGGGAAGGGCGACCTCGAGCTCGAGATCGTCGGGCGCCTCGGTCTCGCTGCGCCTGGCGGGCGCGGAGGAGGAGCGCATGTCGGGCGCGTCCGGGACGCCCGGCCTGAGCTTGATGATGCGGAAGCGCATCACCCCGTCGGTGATCCGCAGCGAGCGATCGAGGTCGCTGAGCAGCTCGGTGGCGCCCGCGTGGAACTGCAGCAGGTGGTACTCGGCGCTCGTCTTCTTGTCGATCGGGTAGGTCAGCTGGCGCTCGCCCCACTCGTCGTGGCGCAGCAGCTCGCCGTGCGCCTGCACAGCGGCGCTCGCGTCGGCCACTATCTTCGCGCGTGCGCTCTCATCCGCCTGGGGGTCGAGCAGCAGCACGAGATCGTATGTGGGTGCGGGCAGGGTCACGCGGATCACAGGGTAGCGAAGTCCCGCCCACGCCAGCGAAGTCCCGCCGCCGGCGGGCGCCGCTAGCCGGAGCGTGCCTTGGCGCGGATGTCCGCCAGCTGCTCGTCGATCCAGTCGCCGGGGTCGCGCGAGGTGACGATCTGGGCCAGCCCCCGCGCGCGGCGGGCGCGCTCGCGCGAGTCCATCGTCAGGGCCGCGTAGATCGAGTTCGCCAGCTCCTGGATGTCGAACGGATTCACCGACAGGGCATACTCGCCGAGCTCCTCGTGGGCGCCGGTGTTCTCCGAGAGGATCGACACGCCCTCGCGCTCGTTGACGATCGGGCCCTCCTTGGCCACGAGGTTCATGCCGTCGAACATCGCGTTGACGAGCAGCACGTCGTAGTGCTTGTACGCGGCCATCGCCTCCTCGAGGTCGTCGCGCAGCTTCAGCTGGATCGGCATCCAGTCGGGTGTGCCGTGACGGTGGTTGACGACCGCCACCAGCGCCTCGATCCGCTCCAGGTACTCCGCGTACTGCGGCACGTCGGTACGCGAGGGCATCAGCTGCGCCATGAACGTCACCCGCTCGGTGAACTCGGGGTGCTCCTCGAGGAACAGGTCGAACGCGGAGAAGCCGCGCAGCACGTTCTTGCTCAGGTCCGCCCGATCGACGCGCAGGATCAGGAAGTCCCGCCGGCGGCGCAGCAGCTCCTCCTCGAACTCCCGCACGCGCGTGCTCTGCGCGATCTGCCGGGTCGCCTGGTGGTCGATCGGCAGCGGATAGGCCCGCACCCACACCTCCCGCTCGCCGACCCGCACGAGCCCGCGCTCGAAGTCCACCTCCAGGTCCATCAGATCGCGGCAGCACTGCAGGAAGTTGTGCCTGTAGGAGCGGGTGTGGAAGCCGATGATGTCGTTCGCCAGCAGGCCCGCGTAGATCTCCTCGCGGATCCTGTTCGGCAGCACCCGCCAGGCGTCCGGCTGTGTCCACGGGATGTGGATGAAGTGGTGCAGAAAGACGTCCGGACGCGCGCGGCGCACGAGGTCCGGGAGCGTGTACAGGTGGTAGTCGTGAACCATCACGACCGGTTCCTCGCTGCCCTCCATCTGCTCCACGACAGCGCGGGCGAGATCCTCGTTGACGACGTTGTAGCCGAACTCGAACGCTTCGATCTCCTCGCGGCGGATGTCCGGCGCGTTCGACAGGTCCCACAGGTAGTGCTGGATGAACCACAGCATGGGGTTGGCGAACACGTTGTAGAAGCGGTCGTAGGCGTCAGGGTCGCTGACCACCAGGCGCACCTGGTACTCGCCCCCGGCTGGCGAGCGCACCGGGAACGCGCGCCCCCCGTGCTCGCGCGAGACCTCGACGTCGTGCTCGCTCATCGCCGATGCGACCCAGATCGCTTCGCGGTGCGAGGCCAGGCCGCTGAGCGCCGTCACCAGCCCGCCGGAGCCGCGCTGAACCTCGCCGTGCGCGTGGAACGTCACCGGCCCGCGGTTGCTCACCAGCACAAGCGGAGTCCGCTGTGCCGGCTCGCCGGTCACGCCTGGCTCAGCTCGTTGAAGATGCGTAGGTAGTCGCGCAGGTAGCGCGGCGTGAGGAAGTGCTCGCGGACATGCTCCTTGCCGCGCCTGCCCAGCGTGCGGCCGAGCTCGGGGTCGTGCAGGAACTGCAGGGCGCGTTCGGCGCACTGCTCGGGGCTTGAGACGAGGAAGCCGGTGACGCCGTCCTCGATCTGCAGGGGTATGCCGCCGACGTTGCCGCCGATGAACGGACGCGCCTTCCAGATCGCCTCCGAGACGGTCAATCCGAAGCCCTCGCGGGTGGACTTCTGGATCAGCACGTCGGCGTGCGACTGGAAGGCGTTGACCTCGATCGCGCCGACGTTGTTGAAGTTGTTGAGGATGTGTATGTCCGCGTCGCCGTCGGCGTGGGCGACGGTCGCGTTGAAGTAGTCCCACCCCTCCGGGTCGTCGCTGGCCATCGAGCCGACCAGCGCCAGCTGGACCTCCGGGATCGACTCCTTCAGCAGGCGGTAGGCGTCGATCACCCCCAGCGGATCCTTCCAGGGGTCGAAGCGCGAGACCTGGCAGATCAGCGGGCGGTCGATGTCGATCCCGAACTGCCCGCACACGAACGCGCCGTCTTCCGGCGAGAGCGCCATGTTCTTCGGTGTCAGCGGGTCGATCGCCGGCGGCACGACGTTGACGTGGCCCGTCATCCCGGCGGGAACGTACTCGCGCATGTGGAACAGTGACTGCGGATACTCCTGGATGTACGGGAGCAGCTGGGCGATGGTGTCCGGGTTGGGGGTCGACAGGTCGATGTGACAGCGCCACACCCAGCCCTTGGCCTTCTCGGGCACCAGCTGGCACAGCGCCGCCGGCTGCGGGTCGTGGACCAGGCACACGTCCCAGCCCCCGGTGAGCTCGCCGGCGTTCATCTCGTTGTATTTGCGCCAGGTCGCCCACTGCTCCTCGTCGAGGTCCTGGGGGGCGCCCTGGAGCGCGTTGTGCATCAGCTTGGTCGCGTTGAAGAACTCTTCGCGTCCGTAGATCACCTGCCACTCGCAGTCCAGCCCGACGTCGCGCATCAGCGGCACCAGCGTGTACAGGATCTCCGACACGCCACCGCCGAACGCCGTGGCCGATATGTGCACCACGCGCTGCCCCTTCAATGGCTCCGCCAGCTCGCGGATTTCGGCGATCAGGTCGCGCCCGCAGATATGCGTGTAGTCGGCGAGCGTCTTGTTGGCGACGGCGACAGGCTGGAGCACGCGCCGGCACGATACCTAACCGGACGCACGGACCGGGACGGGCGGCGCCGGCAGGCCTCCTGGGATGTCCCTGGCGGTGAGGCGCGCGGGGAGCCGACTCGCGGACTATGGTCTAGGCGCATGCTCAACGGGCGCCTGTACCGAGCGGCCTTCGTGCCCTTCCTGTTCGCGCTTGCGATCGCCGCGTTCTCGCTCGGCTCCCGTCCGCAGCCCTTCACCTCGACGCTCGCCCCCGACGCGTTCGAAGGCGCTCCCGCGTTCGCCGAACTGAAGGAACTGGCCGCCGAGTTCCCGCAACGGCGGCCGGGAAGCCCTGGCGACGACAGGCTGGCCTCCTACGTGGCGCGCAAGCTCGAAGGGCTCGGCGGCACCGCCGGTGGCGGCTTCTCCGTGCACACCTACCGCTTCAACGCACAGACGATCGACGGCGAACGCTCGCTGACGACGGTCGTCGCCCAGCGGCCCGGCTCGACCAGCGCCTCTCCGATCCTGATCGTGGCGCACCGCGACGCCGCCGCGCGCGGGTCGCAGGCGGAGCTGTCGGGGACCGCGGCGCTGCTGGAGCTGGCCCGCGTGTTCGCCACGCGCGAGACCAAGCGGACGATCGTCCTGGCGTCGACCAGCGGCGGCAGCGGCGGCGACGCGGGCGTGGAACAGCTCGTCTCCAACCGATCGGAGCTCGGGGGCAGCGTCGCCGCGGGTGGCGCCCAGGGCCCGTTCGACGCGGCGATCGTGCTCGGCGACCTCGCGGGGGCGTATGAGCGCCGGCCGTTCGTGGTGCCCTTCTCCGACGGCCTCGGCTCAGCTCCGTTGCAGCTCCAGAGCACGGTCGCCGAAGCGATCGCGGGCCAGGTGGGCACGCGCGCGGGTGCGACGGGCACGCTCGGGCAGCTCGCGCACCTCGCGTTCCCGCTGAGCGTCGGCGAACAGGGAGCGCTGAACGCCGCGGGCATTCCCGCGGTGCTCGTGCAGGTCTCCGGCGAACGCGGCCCGGGCACGCTGCCAGCACCCGATGCGGTGAGGATGGAACGCCTGGAAGGCTTCGGGCGTGCGGTGCTCAGCGCCGTGGACGCGCTCGATACGGCGCCGGATGTTCCTCAATCGATGCAGACCGGCCTGCTGCTGGCGCGTAAGACGATCCCCCCGTGGGTTCTGCCACTGCTGGTGCTCACTCTGCTTCTGCCGCCGCTGATCGCCGCTCTGGACGGCCTCGCCCGCGGACGCCGCCGGCGCCTGGCGGTGGGGCGCTGGGTGTGCTGGACGCTCAGCTGTGCGCTGCCGTTCTTCAGCTGCGCGGTGTTCGTGTACCTGCTCGGTTGGCTGGGCATCCTTGGCGCCGCGCCGTCGGCGCCGGTGCTGCCGAGCGCGCTGCCGTTCGCCGGGCGTGCCGTCACGGCCGTGGCGGCGCTCGCGCTTACGTTCGCCCTGGCGTGGCTGTTGTGGGGCGTGCTCGTGCGGCGTCTCGGCTGGGGCGTGCGCCCCGACCCCGAGGTGGCCGGCCTGTCGCTGCTGCTGATCGCGCTGGCGATCGGCGTGGTCGCGTGGCTGGGCAATCCGTACACCGCGCTGCTGGCGCTGCCGGCGCTGCATCTGTGGCTGGTGCTCGCCTCACCGGAGAGCGTGGGGATCGACGAGCGCCTGCGCCGCCCGATCTCGCTGGGGCTGGTCGCGGTGGGAGTGCTTCCGCTGGCGCTGGTGATCATCTACTACGCCAATCAGCTCGGGCTGGGAGTGGGCGATGTGGCATGGATGGGCGTGCTGCTGCTCGCGGGAGGGCACGTCGGCTTCGCGGCGGCGATCCTGTGGAGTCTCGCGTTCGGCTGCGCCGCCGCCGCCGCGATGCTCGCCATGGCGACCCTGCGCCCACCCGCGCTGGCAGCGGGTGTCGAGGCGGCCGAGGTCACGATCCGTGGGCCGATGACCTACGCCGGTCCCGGATCGCTTGGCGGTACCGAGTCGGCTCTGCGACGATAGGCGTGCGGTGTCCGAGTCGTTGACCACCACAGCGCCCGGCGGGAAGCTGTCCTCGGGGAGGGATCGGGGCACGCGCTCCGGGCGCGTCGTGCACGCGTTGGCGGTGCTGCTGATCGTCGCCGGCGGGCTGGCGCTGATCGACGCGGTCGTCACGCTGCTGTGGCAGGAGCCGATCACGGCCCTGTACGCGATGCTCGAGCAGAACCACCTGAGCGGAGAGCTGCGCACGGTCGAACGCGCCGCGCCGACGCCCCTGGAGCGACGTACGCTGGCGAGCCTGTCGGACGAGCGCTCCAGGATCTCGTTCCTCGCGGGCGAGCTCGAACGCCACGCCGGCAACGGCGCCGCTGTCGGACGCATCGTGATCCCGCGGGTGGGCGCGAGCTACGTGGTCGTCAAGGGCACGGACACCGAAGACCTCATCAAGGGACCGGGCATCTACTCGGAAACGCGCTTCCCGGGGATCTCTGGGACGACCGCGATCGCCGGGCACCGGACGACCTATCTGGCCCCGTTTCGCGAAATCAACTTCCTGAAACCCGGCAACCACATCCTGCTGTACATGCCCTACGCCCACTTCACCTACACGGTCACCGGCCAGCGCGTGGTGTGGCCCTCGGACGTCGCCGCCGCGGTCACGCAGGTCGGCTACAGCCGCCTGGTGCTGTCGGCGTGCACGCCGGTGTTCACGGCCGAAAAGCGCCTGCTGGTCTACGCGCGCCTGACTCGCACAGTGCCGGTGGGCGCCGCGCGCGTGCTCCCCGGCGGCGCCCTGCCACAGCCGATCGAAGCGCAGCCGCGCCCGGCGCGCCGCCGTGCGCTACCAGCGATGCTCGTGTCCCTCGATCCGAACAGCGTCTCCCCGCTCGTCTGACAGCGTGACTCCGGACGGCCCCTCGAGCACCTCGCCGATCCAGCTGACCTGCACCTCGCCGAGCTCGCTAACGGCGTCCTGCACGCGATCGCGGTCGGCTGCGGCGGCGCAGAAGCACAGCTCGTAGTCTTCGCCGCCGGCTGCCGCCAGCTGCCAGGGCGCGACCCCAAGCTCGCCCGCGACCTCGGTCACGCCCTCGTGTATGGGCAGCGCGGAGAGGGACACGCGCAGGTGCACGCCGCTGGCGCGTGCGATGTGTCCGGCGTCGCTCGCCACGCCATCGGACAGGTCGATCATCGCGTGTACCCCCGCGTGGGCCAGCGCGCGGCCCTCGCGCAGTCGCGGCGTCGGAGCGCGCGCACGGGCCAGTGCCGCCGCGGTCGTTGGCGTGCGTGCGGCCCGTCCTTCCATCACCGCCAGCGCCGCGCCCGCCGCCCCCAGCCGGCCGGTGACCCCGACGAGATCGCCGCCGCGCGCGCCGTCGCGGCCGACCAGCGCATCGGCGCTCTCCGACCAGCCCACGGCGGTGACCGCCACGGTCAGCACGGGCGCGAGAACGACGTCTCCGCCGGCGATCGTGGTGCCCGTCCGGTCAGCCAGCGCGATGGCGGCGTGCACCAGCTCGAGCGCGCGCTCCTCGCCGAAGCCCGGCGGCAGGCCCAGCACCAGATAGGCCTCGCCCGGGTCGGCGCCCATCGCGGCGACGTCCGACAGCGCGCCCGCCAGCGCGCGGTGCCCGACCTCGCCCGGCGTCGCCCAGCCATCACGCAGGCGGAAGTGGACACCGTCGAGCATCGCGTCGACCGACGTGACGCACACCGGCCGCGCGCGCACGACCGCCGCGTCGTCTCCCATCCCCCGCACCACCCTCGCCGCCGGTCGCGAGCCCGCGAGCTCGGCTGCGATGGATTCGATCAGGGAGCGCTCGGCGATGCCAGTGTCAGCGGTGCCGGTAGACGATCCGCGCGCGGTCCAGATCGTAGGGAGAGAGCTCGCAGCGAACGCGATCGCCGGGGAGGATGCGGATTCGAAACCGCCGCATCTTGCCGGCGACGTGGCCGAGCACGACGTGGTCGTTGTCGAGCTTCACGCGGAACATCGCGTTCGGCAGGGCCTCGATCACCTCGCCCTCGAATTCAACCTTGTCCTCCTTCGGCACGCTGCGCTCCGTATCCTCGTCCGCGCTCACGCGAACGTCGTTTGCCGTTGCAACCAGAATCAAACTACCAGCGTGGAGCCGCGGAAGATGCTTGGGTCGCTGTGCACGCGGCGGCTACCCTGGGCCGGCGCCCCCGGTTTTGTTGATCGTCGGACCGCCGCCGGAGGGCGTTTCAGCGGGTGGTGTTGGCGTGGGTGGCACCTGGGCAGGGGTTTCAGGAGCTTCTTGCGGCGCGGGTTCGGACTGGCCGGGCGGCTTCGTGGCAGCGTGCTTGTGAGGCTTGATGGCGTTGTGTTCGCTGGCCTGTGCTTCTGAGGCCGCCATGGCCTCGCCGGTGGTCGCGAAATGGCCATAGAACGGCCGGTAGGAGATCGCTTCCTTGGACGGCGGGAATTCGACGCACGACTTGCCTTCGGTGACCGCGGCCATGTAGGCGTGCCAGATTTCCGCCGGCAGGTAGCCGCCCTGCTGGGGCTCGCCGTGGACGTCGGTCATCGGCACGTCTTTGTTGGGGTAACCCATCCACACGGCCGTCGCGTAGTCGGGGGTGTAGCCGTCGAGCCAGGCGTCGACGAGGTTTTCTGTCGTGCCCGTCTTGGCGGCCGTCGGGCAGGCGATCGCCGAACGCGTTGCGGTTCCCCCCTCGACGTTTTCGTGGAGGATGCTCGTCTCGACGGCGGTGACGGCTTCGCTGAGCACCTTCACCCGGTGCGGCTTGCCCCAGTTTTCATCGACCGTGCCGTCGGGGAAGACGACCTTGGTGATCGCGATCGGCGTGTTGCGCCAGCCGCCGTCGGCGAGCGTCGCATAGACGTCTGCCATTTCCAGCGGTGTCACGCCCACTTCAAGCCCGCCGAGCGCCTGGGCGGGGTTGCCGAGCAGATGCTCTTTGACCCCCATCTCATACGCGGTATGTGTGATCGTTTCCTCACCGAGGTCGGCGGCGAGCTGCGCGTAAACGGTGTTGTCGGATTTGAGCGTCGCCGTGACGAGGTTCATCGACTTGTTTTCCGATACCCCCTCGAAGGTCTGCACTTTGTAGTTAGGTTCCGCCGCCAACCAGCCAGGCTGGAGCGTGTGGGAGAAGTAGTAGGTCGTGTACGGATCGATGCCTCGCGTGAGCGCGTCGGCGAGGTCGATCGCCTTGAACGTCGACCCTGGCTGGCGGTGCCCGTCGGCGGCGAGGTTGTACTGGGACTGCTCGTAGCTCTCGGACTCGGCCATCGCCTCGATGTCGCCGTTGTGCGGGTCGATAGTCACGATCGCCGACGCGGGGTCGCCGGGCTCGTCGAGCACTTCGGCGATCGCGTTGTGCGCGAGGCGCTGCATGTCGAGGTCGAGCGTCGTGTACACCTTCAGCCCGCCGTGTTCGACCGTTTCGTGGCCATAGCGTTCGATCAGCTGCTGGCGGACGTATTCGAAGAAGAACTCTTCTATGCGTTCGGAGTAGTAGTAGCCGCGGTGCGTCTGCAGTGGCGCACGCTCTGTGGCCGCGGCCAGCGTCTTGCTGATGTAGTGCAGTTCGGCCATCTTGGCGAGCACCTCGTTGCGTCGTTCCCTGGCGGCCGCGGGATCGAGGAGCGGGTTGTACTGCGAAGGCGCCTGCGGCAGGCCGGCGAGCAGCGCTGACTGCTCGAGGTCCAGCTTCGAGACCGGCTTGTCGAAGAAGATGCGCGAGGCGGCCTGAACGCCGATCATCGTCTGTCCCCCGACAGTCCCGTAGGGGACATCGTTGAGATAGCTGTTCAGGATTTCGTGCTTGCTGTGACGTTCGTTGTATTCGAGCGCGAGCTTGGCCTCGGCGATCTTCTGCTTGAACGTGTGCTCGTCGCCGCCGAGATACAGGTTGCGCACGAGTTGCATGGTGATCGTCGAGGCGCCCTGCAGCGCTCTGCCGTGCATCAGGTCGCTGACCGCGGCGCGGAAGATCCCCGTGAGGTCGATGCCGTTGTCTTTGTAGAAGCGCTGGTCCTCGATCGACACGGTCGCGTCCTTGAGATCTGCCGGGATTTCGTTCCAGCCGACGGGCGTGCGCAGTTCGTCGGACTGGATGGCGCCCAGGCGCGCGCCGTTCGCCGCATATACCTCCGAGGTGCCTCCGCCGATGGTCGCGTGGCGCGCGGTCAGGCTGCGCGTGCCGTTGGCGACGTGCAGGACGTAGCCGACCGCCGCGAGCACGCCGATGACGAGCGTCGCCGCGAGCACGCCACCGAGGACGACGAGTATCCGCGTGCTTGCGCCGCGGCTGTGCCGGCGCTTTCGTGCTTGTCGCGACATCGCAGGGATTCGAGATTACCGTGCATGGTTGTGATTTCCTGCCGCTTGCGATCGCGGCGATCTCTACGCTGCGGTGCCAAGCGCTATGAGCTCAGACATTGCCGACCCAGCGGGCACGCAGCGCGTAGCGCTGGGCCAACCGTTCGCACGCCTGCGTGCGGACCCGGCGCGGATGGTGGCCGTGCGCGAGAGCTGGCGCGCGCTCTGGGGCTCGCGCCTGCTCGTGTGGGCGGCCGGCGTGGGCACGGTCCTGGTGTTCGGCTTCGGGCCCGTGCGCAAAGCCTTCAACCCCCCTGGGGTGACCGGGGGGTTCGGCTGGCTGGGCAACCTGCTCGCCGCTCCTGCGGCCCGCTGGGATTCCGCGTGGTACCTCGTTATCGCCCACTACGGCTACCGGCCCGATCTCGGCATCTACGCGCGCACTGCGTTCTTCCCGCTGTACCCGCTCGGCCTGCGGGCGATCTCGTGGCTCGGCGTCCCGCCGGTGCTCGCCGGCGTGCTGCTGTCGGTGGCGGCGCTCGCGCTCGCCCTGTACGGGATCCATCGCCTGACCACGCTCGAGCTGGCACGCGCCGGGCGCGCGCCGCTGACGGGTGAGCGCCTCGCCGACGCGGCGCGCCTGGCGGTGATGCTGACGGCGTTCGCGCCGATGGCGTTCTTCCTCTCGGCGGTGTACTCGGAGTCGCTGTACCTGGCCCTGTCGGTGGGGCTCTTCTGGAGCGCCCGCAATGGGCGCTGGATGTGGGTGGGCGTGCTCGGGGCGCTGGCGGGCGCCACACGCAGCACCGGCCTGGTGCTTCTCCTGCCGGCGCTGATGATCTACCTGTACGGGCCGCGCGAGGACCGACCGCCCGATCGCCTGGCGGAGCTCGGCTCGCGCCTGCGCCAAGGCCTGCGCCCGCGCTACCGGCTGCGACGCGACGCGCTGTGGCTGGGCCTGCTGCCGGTGGGCGTGATCCTGTACGGGGCCTACCTGGCGCTCGCGGGTGGCAATGCGCTGGCGCCGCTGCACGCCCAGGAAGCTTGGGGCAGGCACTTCGCGGGCCCCTACCTGGGCGTGTGGGACGCCGTGAAGGCGGCCTTCGAGGGCGCCCGCCAGCTGCTGTCCTTCCAGCGCCATCACGTGTACTTCCCTGCCGCCGGAGGCAGCCCGTTCGTGAGTGCCGGGCACAACCTGGTGCTGCTCGTCTTCCTGGCGGCGGCCGTCCCGGCGGTCGTGGGCGTCGTGCGTCGGCTGCCGCTCGCATACGGCGCATACGTGATCGCCGCGCTGGCGCTACCCCTGTCCGATCCGGTCGCGGCACAGCCGCTGATGTCGCTGCCGCGCTTCCTGCTGGTGCTGTTCCCGCTCGGCATCTGGTTGGCGGCATGGCTGGCCGAACGCCCGCGCCTGCAGCGTCCGGCGCTGGTGCTGTCCGGCGCGCTGATGGCGGTGTTCCTCGCGCAGTTCGCCACCTGGCACTGGGTGGCGTAGCGATGGAGCAGCCCCTGGAGCTAGAGCAGCCGGAGCGGTCCGGGTCCCCGACAACCAACTGGCGGCCGTGGACGGCGGCGATCGCGCTGATCGGCGGGATCGCGCTGGCGCTCGTGGGCGGGCTCGTGGTGGACCTCCCCGCGCTGGCGTTGGGAGCGAAGATCTCGAGCGCGCACACGCCGCCGGGGGTGACGATCGCGGACACGGTGGTGCAGGACGTCGGATTCGTGCTGGCGGCCGTCTACTGTGCGCACCTGGGCGGGCGGGCGGTGCGTTCGTGGCAGTTCGGCCTGCGCCGCCCGACGCGCGGCTGGCGCTCGGCGAGCGGCATGATCGTGCTGCTGATCGTCGGGTTCATCGTGCTGAGCGCGATCTGGTCGGCGATCGCCCACCCGAGCGAAGAGAAGCTGCTCGAAACGCTCGGCACCAACGAGGGCACGTCACTGCTGCTGGCGAGCGCCGCGCTGACGTGCGTGGTGGCGCCCATCTGCGAGGAGTTCCTGTTCCGTGGCTACATGTTCACGGCGCTGCGCAACTGGCGGGGAACGCTGCCGGCGGCGCTGATCACGGGCCTGGTGTTCGGCGCGGTGCACGCCGGCTCGGCGCCGGCGCTCGACCTCGTGCCGCTGGCGGCGCTCGGCTTCGGGCTGTGCCTGCTCTACCGCTACAGCGGCTCGCTGTACCCATGCATGATCGCCCACTCCCTGAACAACTCGCTCGCGTTCTCCAGCCTGGAGAGCTGGGGCTGGCAGACGCCGGTGCTGATCGTGTGCGCGCTGCTGGGGATCGCCGCGCTGGTGGCGGTGTTCAAGCGGGTCGGCCTGATCGCCCCCGAGCCGGCCCCTTTCGCCCGCCAGGGCGCATAGGATCCTGCCGATGAGCCGAACCTCTCGCCTGGGCGCAGCCGGCGCGGTGCTCGCGTGCCTACTCGCCGCCCCCGCGCTGGCCGCCGCCGAAACGCCAGTCGCGCCCGCTCCCGCGACGGTCACCGGCCCGGCGCCCGCGACGGTCAGGCTCGCGCTGCGCAAGGTCGGCGGCAGCCCGCCGTTCGCGCTGGTCGGCGGGCGCATCGCGGTGCGCGGCACCGTCACGCCGTACGTCGCCGGACAGACGGTGGCGGTCAGCTTCTCACTTGACGGCCGCACGATGGCCACGAAGGTCGTGAGCGTGCTCGCGGCGGGCGCTGGCACGGGACAGTTCCAGGCCGGCTTCTCGAGCCGTTACGCGGGGCTCGTGCAGGCGCGCGTGGTGCACTACGCCACGGCCCAGCAGGGCGCCTTCGCCGCGCGCGCGCCGGGCGTTCGCTTCGTGCATCCCGACCTCGGCCCGGGCGCGCGCGGGCAGTCGGTGCGTGTGCTGCAGTCTGAGCTCGACGTGCTGCACTACGCGGTGCCGTTGACGGGCGTGTTCGACGAAGGGACCGGGCAGGCGCTGATCGCGTACCGCAAGATGACCGGCCTGGAACGGATCGCGTACGCGGGCAGGCAGGTGTTCGAGCTGCTGGCGCGCCGCGCGGGCAGCTTCCACGTGCGCTACCCCCGCGACGGCCGCCACGTCGAGGCCAACCTCACCAAGCAGGTGCTGGCGGAGATCGAACCGAGCGGACGCGTGCGCAAGATCTACATGATGAGCTCGGGCAAGCCCTCCACGCCGACGGTCCTCGGGCGCTACCAGGTGTACCTGAAGACGCCGGGGGAAAACAGCGAGGGCATGGTCGACTCCAACTACTTCATCCGTGGCTACGCCATCCACGGCTACGCTGAAGTGCCGACGTACGCCGCCAGCCACGGCTGCCTGCGCGTGCCGATTCCCGACGCGCCCGCAATCTACGCGTGGGTGCGGGTGGGCACGCCGGTGGACGTGTACGACGAATAGTCGGCGCTCACACCCTGACGCGGAGCACGCGTGACAGGTAGCCGAGGCCGAAGCCGTAGACGGCGAGCGCGAGCAGCAGCTTCACGCCGCGGATGAGCCATTCGCTGCTGGAGCCGGAGACGACGCCGGCGAAGGGCGAGGTGAGCTGTTCGGAGACTTCGTCGATGACCTTGTGTGCGCCGCTCTCGCGGGAGGTCGAGCTCCCGGTGCTCGTCGTGACGGCCGGCCCGTTGCTGACCTCCGCCGCCTGGTGCTTGGACGCCGTTTTGGTCTGATCGAGCGCGAACAGCGCGAACGACGCGATCACGATCACGCAGATCACAATCGAAGCCAACCGCAGCAATCGCACGATCGAGAAGATCACACCGCTAGATTAGGTGGCTGCGTGGACGTGACCGACGGATATTCGAGCGATCTCGCCGCCGCACGCACGCGCCTGGTGGCGGAGCTGCGCGAGCACGCCCTCGTGATCGGCGAGGTGACTCTCACCAGCGGCGCGCGTGCCCAGTACTACGTGGACGCCAAGCGCGCGATCCTGCGCCCGGAGGGATTCGCGGCGCTCGGGGCGCTGCTCGCGGCGCAGGTGTCGCAGTGGGAGGGCACGGCGGTCGGGGGCATGACGATGGGAGCGGACGCGGTCGCGTGCGCGGCGCTCGCCGGTGGGGCGCGGGCGAAGGGGTTCTTCGTGCGCAAGGACGCCAAGGCGCACGGGCTGCAGCGGCGCATCGAGGGCCCGCCGCTGGACGCCGAGGATCGCTGCGTGGTCGTCGAGGACGTGGTGACGACCGGCGGCTCCACGCTGGCGGCGATCGCGGCGCTGCAGGAGGCCGGGCATGAGATCTGCGGCGTGGTGAGCGTGCTCGACCGGCTGGCCGGCGGCGCGGCGGCGATCGAGCGTGCGGCGGGCGCGCCGTATCTCACGCTGAGCACGATCGACGACGTCTACCCGGAGCGCCCCGACCGACAGGCCGGCTGACGGGCGTGGCGGGCGAGGACCGCGACGAGCTCTCAGCGCCGACCGTCGTCCGCGCGGCGCGCTCGCAGGATGTGCCGGTGCTGCTGCAGATGTTCTTGGAGCTGGCCGAGTACGAGCGCCTCGCGCACGAGATGCGCGCCACCGAGGAACGACTGCGCGTGGCCCTGTTCGCGGAGCGTCCGGCGGCCGAGGCGCTGCTCGCCGAACGGGGCGAGCAGGTCGCGGGCTACGCGCTGTTCTACCCCACGTTCTCCACCTTCCTTGCGGTCCAGGGGGTGTGGCTGGAGGACCTGTTCGTGCGCCCCCAGCACCGCGGCGCAGGAGTCGGGCGAGCGCTGCTGGCGGCCGTGGCCGCGCGCGTGCGTGAGCGCGGCGGCGAGCGCCTGGAATGGGCCGCGCTCGACTGGAACGAGCTGGCGCTCGGCTTCTACCGGCGCATCGGCGCCACGGCGATGCGCGAATGGATCACCCACCGGCTGGTGGGCGAGGAGCTCCAGCGCTTGGCCGGCGAGGCGGCGGACGATGTGCGCGGCGAGCGCCGGTAGCCTTCCGGGTGACCCGCCGCGTGCGCGATGGGCAGCGCCCTCGTAGTCCAATGGATAAGACGACCGCCTCCTAAGCGGTAGATCCAGGTTCGACTCCTGGCGGGGGCATGGGGCAAAGCGCCTCAACGCTCAAGGACCTGCAGACTGGCGGGTCCATCGCCGGATACGGCACCGAGAGTCTCGGATTGGCTAGCAACCGCTCCGGCGTGCAACTCTTGGGAACGTATCCAGTACGCGCTACGGCATGCGCATTTGAGACGGAGGACGAGCTGAACAGTGACGAGACACGACGCCTGCCTCGATGATCGCGCCGGTTAGGGGTAGCCGAGCTTTGAAAGGTACGTGAGGCGCGCATCTAGAGCCGCACAGAAGTGCTGCCAGTCCAGTCGCTTGGATGGTTCTCGTGGTCCAGGATCGTCAGCGGACGACACGAGATAGCAGACTGCGTCGTAGACCCGCTCGTCCAACAGCCGCTCGCCGGTCACGCTGAAGCGGTCCTGGTAAGAACGGCCCTTCCAGATGCCGTCGAACTCAAACGATTTGCCGTTAGGTTTGCGACATGGGCGCCGCGACTTTGGGTGGTCCTGCATCATGAAGAAGTAGCCCAACCAGGGAACCTCAGGGCCGGTAAGCGACGCAAGGTGAGCGCGGGAGAGGTCGCTCGCATTGCCGAGCGCCTCCTCGACTCGGTTGTTGTAGTTGTTACCGAACGAGGGACCACCAAGGGCCTTCAGCTCGATGGCAGCAACCAATACGCCGCGATGCACGACCACGAGATCCCAGGCCTTTGCGGGTCGGTAATAGGCAGGCAGGTTTGTGCGTGCTCCCGTCGCGCCGATCGAAGACTCCGGGTAGCCAGCATCGAGAAAGAACCGTGAGATGAGGTTGACTACCGGGTTAAAGTGTTTTCCACCGCGGATGGCCTTCGAGGTTCCCTCGGCAGTGGAGCGGATTGCTTCCGCGGCGGCTAGCTGCTCGCCCTTCGTCTTCCAGTACGCTGCGACTGCGAGTTCGAGATCCGATCGCGTGGGCGACATGATCTACGAGGGGAGGCCACGGAGGCCGTAGAGGCTGAGCGCGACGTCCGTCGCCGCCTCTCGGTCACGGGCATCGAAAGCGGCTGCGAGCCCTTGGGCGCTCGTTGCGTCGACGTCTTGGAGTCGCGGGAGGCGAATGCGACGCAGGTACTGCGCCTGAAAACGCAGATAGCCGCCCCGCATCCTGACCGAGTATGCCTCGATGAACAGGTTCGCGATGTCGCTGAGCAGGAGCCCGCCGAGGACCCGGATGTCCCATCCGTCGGACGTGACCCAGTAGAGATTGTGGTGCGGATATGTCCCGCCCGCGTCGAGGACGGGGAAGATCGCCTCCTTGAAGTCGGGCAGGTACAACTTGCGCCGGTCGGCGAGGCCCTCGATTACGCGGTCGATTGTCTTGTGCCACTGTCCGCGCTGTGCCGTGTGGCGCTTCGCGAGCAGCGCCTCGTGCGCGCCGAGATGCGCTGCCATGCGCGGCCAGTCGTCAAGATTCACAAGCCCACTGTTGTCCCACGGGTTCACGAGGTAGTTGCCCGACCACTCGACGTCGCCAGTCACGATGTCGCGGGGCAGCGCAAGCGGCAGGAGCCGCTCGGGCTCGGCAGCGGCTTGGTCCTTAACCACGTAGATCTTGTCTGCGCCGGTCGCGACACCGATCCCGACTCGTGTGCTGGTAGTGGGATCTTCAAGCGTGGGAAGCCGCGACTCTAGGTCAGCGATCAGAGCGAGCCGATCCGGTGATCCGTGAGGCCAACCCGATCGACCTTGAAACCATCCGGGAAGACGTGCGGCGCGGTAGTGCGTGCCGTGGGCGTGCTTGACCTCGCTCCGATCGGCCATCCCAGCAATGTCGGTGGCCTCGCGGGGCCCAAAGCCCGGAGCCGCCTCGATCATGAGCGGTCCATGGTCCTGCCGCCGACGCCGGAGCACTGTGATCGCGGGGTAGGCATCGACCTCCTGCTCGAAGGCGTCGACACCGGTCATCGAGACGACGGCCTCGACAGACCACGCGGTGCCCACCATCGCGCGGAGGGTCGCGCCGTAGGCGTTGCGCATCCAGCGGTCCGCACAGATGAACGCGAGAGTCCCCTCGTTGCGCAGCGCCTGCAGACCGTGCTCGTAGAAGCCGACGTAAACGTCAGCGCGACCGCCCATCGTGGAGCACGCCCGACGGTACGCGGCGGAGCGCTCGGACGACACCGCCTCCAGCCGAATGTACGGCGGATTGCCGATGACGAAGTCCACCGATCCCGGCGCGGGCGGGTCGAGCAGGAAGTCGCCGCGACGAACCCATCGCTCGGCGTGCGCATCCGCGTTGGCGTCACCCATGCCAGCCGCGACGAGCGTCGCAGTGACCGCGCGACGGCTGGCGGCGACGCTCGCTGCGAGCAGATCGGTCGCAGCGATCGCATCGGCGAGTTGCTCCAGCGGTCGGCCGTGCGTCTGCGCTGACTGGATCAATCGCTCGGTCATTGGCAACAAGAACGCGCCAGCGCCACAAGACGGCTCAATCGCGGTCAGCGCGCCCAGATCCTTGTCAGCCGTGTACCCAGCCAGGTCGAGGATGAGATCCACCACCCATCGCCGCGTAAAGATCGCTCCGTGCTCGCCGTCCCGTTCCTCGTCGGGCGGTGGGAGAGGCAGCGTCGGTTCAGCGATCATGGTCAGTTGCATAGCAGGGCCCGCGTGAGCCTACGACCTCCGGCGGTCGCCGGCCGCGAGGGCAACCCTGGGGCGCGCAGCCCTGGATCGAGTTCCTAGCGCTATGCCCGTGCGGGCCGCCCGACTGGCTCGTCGCGCAACTCCAGGACGCCACCGGGCTCCTGCCGGGATGCTCTCGACCGGCTGGCCAAGCGCCGCCGCGTAGGCTGATCAGACCGAACCCGCTCAAACCTCGCCCGGCACCGTCTCCGCAAGCACGCCGCTCGTGGCCGGCGCGGCCCGCGCATTGTCATCCCGGAGCTTGATCGCCACCGCCGCCAGCACGATCAGCCCACCCACGATTGTCGCCGCGTCCGGCCGTTCGGAGGTGCCAAGCCAACCCCACGCCGAGCCGAGCACGGACTCGGCCATGAGGATCACGCCCATTGCCGAAGCGGGGATCAGGCGGGCGCCCATCGTGAACAGCACCAGCCCGAACCCCTGCTGGCCGAGGCCGAGCAGCGCCAGCCAGCCGATGTCGCCGGCGTGCAACTGGCTCGCGTGGATGAAGGGCAGCCCGAACACCACCAGCATCACCTGCGCCAGCGCGGTGGCGGGGGCCATCGAGACGTGCCGGTGGCGGCGTGCGATGACGATCACGACGGCGAACGCGAGCGGCGAGATGACCGCCATCAGCTCGCCCAGCGCGCTGCCGCCGCTCGGGATGCCGACCATCACGCCGATGCCGAGGACCGCCAGCGCCATCGCCCCCCAGGTGCGCGGGGAGAGCGGCTCGCGCAGGGCTCGGTAGGCGAACAGCCCCGCGAGGATCGGCGTGATCGCCTGGATCAGCAGCACGTGCGCGATGCTCGTGTGGTTCAACGCGACGATGAAGCTGGCCGATGCGACCGCGATGCCGGCCGCCACCGTCACGCCGGCCAGGTTGGCGATGGACCTGAAGGCCGCGCGCAGGCTCACCCTTTCCCCCACCGCGACGAACGCGAGCACCGCCGCGAGAGCGAAGACCGCGCGGCCGACGATCTGATCGGCCGCGCCGGTGGACACCTGGCGCTGCAGGATGCCGCCCGTCGACCATGCCAGCGCGGCGCCCAGCGCGTACGCCTGACCGCGTCGGTGACCATAGGATGTCGCCCGCCCCACATTCGGGTCTGCCATGGCATCCAAGTTATCCGTTGCGCGCAATCCGCTCGGCCGGCGTCTGTGCCATGTGCCGCTGCTCGGCGTGCTCGCGTTCGCGTCCGTGCTGAACACGCACGCGCTGCGCCAGAACGGCTACGCGAACACGTTCTACTCGGCCGGCGTCTCCTCGATGCTCGGCTCGCTGCACAATTTCTTCTTCCTGTCGTTCGATCCGGGTGGGTTGGTGACGGTCGACAAGCCGCCGCTGGGCCTGTGGCTGCAGGTGGCGAGCGCGAAGCTGTTCGGCTTCCAGCCGCTGAGCCTGCTGCTACCCGAGGCGATCGCGGGCGTGCTGTCGGTCGCCGCGCTCTATCTGATCGTGCAACGGCGTCTCGGCTGGCTCGCCGGCCTGATCAGCGCGGCAACGCTCGCCGTGTTCCCGTCGTTCGTGGCCGTCTCGCGCGACAACAACGTCGACGCGCTGCTGATCCTGCTCCTGATCCTCGCCTGCGGTTGCGCGCTGCGGGCGATCGAGGACGGCCGGCTGCGAACGCTCATGTGCGCCGCCGCGCTGGTCGGGCTGGCCTTCAACACGAAGACGCTCGCGGCCTATCTCGTCGTGCCCGGGATCGCGCTCGCCTACCTCGTCTGCGCACCCGGCTCGCCGCGCAGGCGCGCGTTGAACCTGCTGGTCGCGGGGCTCGTGCTGGGCGTCGTCTCGCTGGCGTGGATGGCGGTCGTCGAACTGACGCCCGCCTCCGAGCGGCCGTTCGTGGGCGGCTCGACCGACAACTCCGAGCTCGGCCTCGCGTTCGTCTACAACGGCTTCGGGCGAGTTGGCGGCGAGTTCGGTGGTCCCGGATCGATACCGCAGCACTTCGTCGCGCCGAGCGCCGCGGCGACGGGCGCCGGAGCGGGTGCGACACGCGCCGCGCACGTGGGCCTGCCACGGCCGGCCCCGGATGTCGAGCCGGCGCGCCCCGCCGCGACCACGCGTTCCCCGCTCGCCTACGGCAAGTCGCCGGGGCCGCTGCGGCTGTTCAAGAAGGGCATGAACGATCAGGGCGCGTGGCTGCTGCCGTTCGCGCTGATCGCGCTGATCGCGCTCGTGCTCGCGCGGCCGCGACGGCGCGATCCGCGACTGGCCGTGCTGCTCGTGTTCGGCGGCTTCCTGCTCGTGGAGGCGCTCGTGCTGAGCTTCTCGCGCGGCATCGTGCACCCCTACTACGTGTCAGCGCTGGCACCCGGGGTGGCGGTGATGTGTGGCGCCGGAGCGGCCGCGCTGGCCGGGCTGCGCGGCCGCTCTCGCGCGATCCTGGCGGTGGCGGCGATCGCGAGCACCGTCGCCGTGCAGGCGCACCTGCTGCACCATGCTCACTATCTGAGCCCCTGGATACCGGCGCTGATCATCCTGGAGGCGCTCGCGCTCGTGCTGTTCCTGGCGCGCCGCCGCGGGGCCGTCGCGACGCTCGCGTGTGCGCTTGCGGTGCTGCTCGTCGCGCCGACCGCCTACTCCACCACCACCTGGCGCGAGCCAGTCAACAACACGTTCCCGGCCGCCGGTCCGCGCGCCGCGGAAGGCAACGGCGGCGCGGGCGTGGACGCGAGCGAACTCGCCGCCAGCCGCGCGCTCGTCGACTACGTGATCGCGCACGAACCGGGCACGCGCTTTCAGCTGCTCACGCAGGCCTCGCTGACGGCGGCCGTCCCGATCCTGCTCGGGGTGAAAGCGGCCGCGATGGGCGGCTACGGCGGTGTCGACCCGGCGCTCGACGGCCCCGGCCTCGGCCGGCTGGTCGCTCGCGGCGAAGCGCGCTACGTGCTCATCGGCGGCGCGTACGCCTACCTTGGGGGCAACAGGGCCAGCCAGGCGGCGGAGCGGGTCTGCCGCGAGGTTCCCGCGGCCTTGTGGCAGGGCTCATACTCCGCCGTCGATAAGGGCCTGTACCTGCTCGACTGCCGTGGGCTGGCCGCGCAGCTCGAGCGCCAGCCGGCGTGAGTCCGCGGCGGCGCCCTCCTACTCGTCCTCCTCGTCGTCCTCCTCGCCCGCGTACAGCGACTCGCTCGCGAGCTCCCGTGCCTTGCCGTCGAACAGCTTGATCTCCAGCAGATCCTGGCGGTAGTCGTCCGGGGCGATCAGCGTGAAGCGCTCCTCGACCAGCTCGCACTGGTCGACCGCCAGGTCTGCCAGCTCGGCGGTCGCGATGCGCCCACCGGAGATCAGCGGGCGGCCCCACACGAGCGTCATCACCGCCACCGCTCCCGACTCACCGCGCCAGGAGCCGATGATCTCGTCGCACAGGTCGAGCTTCCAGTCGGGGTTGCGCTCGGCGGTCTCCTCGGTGAAGTCGACGTGCGCGGTGAGCTCGCTCGGCTCCCCGTCGTCGATCCCGGGCAGGAAGCGCACGTAGCCGAACAGCTCGTATCCAGCGGACGTGAGCGTCGTCGCCGGCACGTAGCTGTGCCCGTGCCACGTGCGGTCCGGGTACCACACGATCGCGCCCGGCTCGCCGAGATCCTCGCCGTCGGCGTCCACGCGCAGCGCCGCGCCGAGGAACTCCTGGCGCAGGCGCTCCTCCCAGCGTCCGTACGGCAGCTCCTCCTGTGGCGGCTCGGCGGCGAAGCGGGGCACAAGACGTTGCTCGGGAGCCATGGCTCAGGCCAGCCTAACCGTCCTGCGCTCGCGGCGGCTCACGCCTCGCGCAGCACGCTCGCGGCGTGCTCGGGCGCGACGATGTTCAGGTTGACGTCGGTCGACAGCTCCAGGCCCGCCAGGTGGGTCAGGCGGGGCAGCACGTCGATCCGCCAGCAGAAGTCCTCGGCTCCGCGCGGCGCGGTTCGCACCCACAGGTTCAGCGGCGGGCTCGACCCAAGGTGGCGCGCCAGCCGGCACAGGCCGTCGTGCAGCAGCGCCGCGCCCGAGGCCCCGGCGTCCTCGAAGCGCGCCCGCGGCGCGCGCGGCGCGAGCATCAGCTGGAACGGCAGGCGCGACGCGTACGGCGCCATCAGCACCGCCTCCTCGTCGATCGCCACGATCCGCTCGCGCCGGCGCACCTCCTCGGCGACGAGATCGCCGAGGAGGCTCTGGCCCATCGTGCGCGTCGTGTATGCGCTCGCGCGCTCACGCTCGCGCGCCACCTCCGCGGGGACGAAGTCCAGCGCGTAGAGCTGCGCGTGCGTGTGCGGCAGCGACGCGCCGGCCTCGCGCCGCTCGTTGACGATCAGCTGCACGCATGCGCTGGCGGCGTGTGTGCGCATCCGCTCGCGCCACGTCTCGACCGCGGCCACGACCTGCTCGACCGGCAGCTCCGCCAGCGACAGCACCGGCTGTGGCCCGTTGACGATCACCTCGTGCGCGCCGGAGGCCGGCAGCGACACGAACAGCTCCGGCTGGCCGCGCACGTCGAGCGCTGGCGCTCGATCTCCGTCCGCCTCGGCAGGCGTCAGCGCCGGATACAGATTGGGCACGACCCGCACGCTCCAGCCCGGCGAGTCGGCGGGCCCGCCGCCCGGGCGCACGGCGTAGAGCTCGGGCGGGGTGCGCTGCTCGTGACCCTCCGCGAACGGATCCTGCTCGGGGTCGATCCGCTCTGGCGGCTCGCATCGCGGCTCACCGCCGGGGCGCCGGGAGCGCTCGCCGGCGACGATCGTCCTGTGCCCGCTCAGCGGGTCGATGCGCAGCTCCGGCAACGCTCAACCGTCCAGCGCGTAGCGCCTGATGTCCGCTTCGAGCTTGGCCACGCTCGGGTACGGCCCCTGGTGGATGTACTCGCTGCCGCCGCGGTCATAGATGACGGTCACGGGCGTGTTCGACGAGTCTGTGATCGCCAGGCCCGCCTGGCCGCTGTGGTCGTAGTAGCTGGGGTAGCTGACCGGGAACGAGCGCAGGAACGTGAGCGCATCGGCGCGACTGTACTCGCCCGAGTCGATGCCGATGAAAGCCACCTCGCGACCGAGCGAGACAGAGACACGCTGGAAGACGCCGAACTCGGCACGGCAGGGTTCGCACCAGGACGCCCACTTGTTGACCACCATCGGAGTCCCGCGCAGCGCGGCCAGGCGCGAGCGCAGCGCCGGCAGCCCGCCTCCGAGCAGCTCGCTCGCCTGCGCGTGCAGCGCGGCCAGCGCTGGCGGCGAGCCGGACAGGCGCTCGCGCATCTGCGCGAGCGTGAGCGTCGAGGGCAGGTTCGTCTGCGGTGAGCTGCCGAGCTGGACCAGGCCGACGATCAGCAGCACGAGAACGGCCGCCGTGGCGGCCGCGATCGACAGGCGCTTCGGGGTCATCGCGCTAAGGGTGTCAGATCGCGCTCACTTCAATCGCGCCTCCGCGTGCTATATCCTGGAGCTACGTCAGAGCCGGGTCGCTTCGAGCACCCGGCGAAGGGCGCCGCGGGGCGCCAGCCTTTTGAACCGCGTCGAAGCTAGCTTGGGCGCGGGTTCTGTCTCGAAGTCCACAGCCTCAATGGCCGAGTCCACCTCAGTGGCCCTCGCGGCCGCGACCATTCCAAGTTCCGCCGACATAACGCGTGCGGAGAAGTTCGTGCGCGAGCGCTTCGTCCACGAGGGCGAGGATCCGCTGGTCGCGCTGGCGCCGGGAACGCCGCGCAGGCGCGCGCTCGACCAGGCGCTCGCGGAGCTGAACGAGGATCCCAAGATCAAGAACCCGTCCACGGCATGGCGGCGCGAGTTCTCGCTGCTGCTCGGCCTGGAGCGACTGCTCTCCGAGGAGGAGCCGACGCTCGTGGACGGAACCGTTCTCTCCGCACACCAGGTCGACGCGTTGTCGGGCACGCTCACCGCCCTGCTGGCAGAGGCCCAGCGCGCCGCCCCCGGCGGCAACGGCCGCGCGTCGGCGTCCGCCTCGCCCGAGCTGCTGGCCTCCGCCGACATCCTTGGTCCCGATGGCGCCTCCTCCCCCACCGGGGACGATGCCGCCAACGGTCGCGAGGACCGGGCTGGCGGGGTGGCCGAGCGAGATCGAGATCGTGAGGCGTCCGAGGACGACGACGAGGAGGACGATCTCGAGGAGGAGGACGACGAGGACGACGACGAGGATCTCGGGCCGGTTCAGCGGGCGGCCCCCGATGAGGACGACGAGGAGGAGGACGATCTCGAGGAGGAGGACGACGAGGTCGACGAGGAGGAGGTCGAGGAGGAGCTCCAAGGCGACGCCGACGAGGAGCCCCGCGACTGGGTCGACGAGGAGGACGAGGAGGAGTCGCTCGCCGAGCAGCCCGAGGACCCGAACGCGGCCAAGCGCTTCTGGTTCGAGCACGCGACCGGCGCAGGCAAGACCGTTGCCGCGCTCGGCTTTGTGGAGGCCTCGCACACGGGCGGCGTGCTGATCCTCACCCACCGGCGCAACCTCGTCGACCAGTTTCTCGGCGAGCTGCGCGACCGCGGCTACTCCAAGCGCATCAGCCGGCCGCTGCTGAAGGGCGAGGACTCGGTCAAGGGCCCGGTGACGGTCGAGACCTACCAGTGGTTCGTGCGCAACGCCGGCAAGATCTCGAGCGCGTACACGATCGTCATCTGCGACGAGGCCCACACCGCGTTGGGCGAGAAGACAAGCGCGGCGATCCGCGAGTGGACGGGGCCGATCTTCATCGGCATGACCGCCACGGGCGCGCTGATCGCACGCCACGTCACCGATCTGTTCCCGACCCAGACCTCGCGCTTCGACCTCGCGCAGGCGGCCCGGCGCGGCGTGATCGCGCCGCTGCGCTGCGTGCGCATCTCGCCCGGGGTGGGCGTGCGCACCATCGCCAAGGTGCCGCTGCGCCGCGGCGAGGTGGACACCGAGTTCGACCAGGACGAGCTCGCGAAACTGCTCGACCAGCAGCCGTTCAACGTGGCGGTCGCGAACCTCTACAAAACGCGCTTCAACGGCGTTCCCGGCGTCGTGTACGCGGCCGGCGTGCGCCACGCGTACAACCTCGCAGAAGCGTTCCGCGCGGAGGGGATCAAGGCGGAAGGCGTCTCCGGCGAGACGCCCAAGCGCGAGCTCGTCGAGATCCTCGCGCGCTACGAGCGCGGCGACATCGACGTGCTGATCAACGCGCAGCTGCTCGCCGAGGGTTGGAACAGCCCGCGCGCGACCGTCTGCGTGCATCTCGCCCCCACCGCGTCCAAGCGCATCTACCAGCAGCGCGTCGGGCGCGTGACCCGCCGCCACCCCGGCAAGGAGGCGGGGCTGGTCGTCGACTTCGTCCATCCCGCCACCAAGCACGACGACCCGGTCGTGACGCTGCACTCGCTGCTCGACCGCGACGTCTACCGTGGCGGCGCGATCGTCGTCGGCCCGGTGCGCCGCGGTCGCGGCCGGCGCATGCGCGTCGAGCGCCGCGTGCTGCCGGTGTGCGCGGAGGAGGAGCGGCGCTTCCAGGTCTTCGAGCGCGAGCTGTGGCGGATCGCCGTCGAGCACCTCGACTACGGCGAGCAGCACCTGTGGGCGGCGCTCGCCGGTGCGCGTGTCGCCCCCAACGGCTGGCGCAGGGCACGCGCGATGCTGCACTTCGACCGCACGGGCGAGCTCAAGAGCCGCTTCCTGATCACGGCCGTCAAGCGCAACAACAACGCGCAGCTGCGCCTGCGCGCGCTGACGGACATCGCCGCGCTGCGCGATCCGGACGCGTTCGACGAGGCGATCGACATCATCGGCGGCTGGCCGCGCGAAGAGCGCAAGGAGGCCACCAAGATCATGCTGCGAGCGCTCGTCGAGCGGCGCATCGGCCGCCGCGACCAGGCCAACGCGTGGATCTGGCGCCTGGCGGAGTACACGCGCGACGTGCACGAGGAGTACGCGGTGCAGCGCTGGCCGGAGACCAAGCGCCTGCTCGGCCTGCTCGTCAACTCGGCCGGAGGCGCACACGCACGCAATGCGCGCCGCCTGATCCACGCGGCGCGCAAGCAGGACCGCCGCCTGGCCGCGGCGCTGCTCGCGGCGGCGCTCGCTCACACCCCCGAGGCCGAGGAGGCCCTGCGCGGCGCCCGCACGCGGATGGCTCGCAAGCCCCCCGCGCTGGCCCGGGAGCTACTGCGCAATTTCCCCAAACGCCGCGCTCGCAACGCCCGGCGCAGGCGCAAGGGCGTCAAGGGCGCCGGCAACGCAGCCAACGGAGCGCGCCCCGAGGCGCCGGTCGCGGCGACGGCGACGAACGAGCACGAGCGCGAGCTGCGCCGCGACGTGCGCGACGCGCTCGACCAGCATCCGGCGTAGCTCCCCGGCGCGGCCCCGGTCAGGAGATCTGGCGCAGATGGACCTCGCCGGCGCTGAGCGCCGTGCGCCCGCCGTCCGCGAGCACGACCATCAACCGTCCGGTCCCGTCGATGCCGTCGGCGCGTCCACGTCCCTCCGCCCATTCGATCTCGCGCCCGCGCAGCGCGTCGCGGGCGCGCCACTCGCGCAGCGTCGCCTCGGCCGGCTCGGCCAGGCGGCGCTCGAGCGCGTCGATCGACCGCGTGAGCGTCGCCTCGACATCCGCGGGCGCCAGCCCCAGCGTCGCCGCCGGCAGTCCGCTGCTGGAAGCTGTGCGCTCTGAGGAGCCTGAGCGCAGCTCGGCTGGCAGATCCTCGATGCGCACGGCGACGTTCAGCCCGATGCCGAGCACGGCCCAGCCCTCCTGGGGCCGACCCTCGACGAGGATGCCCGCGAGCTTGGCCAGCCCCGCGCCGGTAACCGTCACGTTGTCGAGCACCACGTCGTTCGGCCACTTGATCCGAGCCTGCTCCCCGGCCGGCGACGATGCGTCGGCGACGTCGCAGAGGGCCACCGCGGCGATCAGCGGCAGCAGCGGCGGCGGGGAGCGCAGCAGCAGCGACATCAGTACCGAGCTCCCCGCGGGCGCCGACCAGCGCCGGCCCTGACGTCCGCGTCCGGCCGTCTGCTCGGAGGCGGTCACGAGCGTGCCGTTGGGCGCCCCCGCGAAGGCCAGCTCTCGCGCGCGCTCGTTGGTCGAACCCGTGCGCCGCAGGTGCACCCGCGGGTGGCCGATGCTCGTCGAGGTCGGTGTGCCGGCGGGAGGCTGCGCGCCGCTCACGCGGGGCGGACCGTCAGCTCATCGTCCGCGCCCGCCCCCAGCAGCTCGGCGGCTGAGCCGCGGTTGACGGCAAGCGCGACCATGCGCGTGGCGTCCTCGTAGATCAGCAGCTCCCCGGGGGTCACCTCGGCGAACGTGGCGACGTAGCGCGCCGCGCGGACCGCGCCCGCGTGGCTCACCGTCATGGTGTCTCCCGGCATGGCGCCCAGCGCGGCCAGCTGCTCGTCGGTGGCGTCGAGGATCAGGTTGCCGAACGTGTCGTTGCGCAGCACGTGGACGGTGAGCACGCCGTCGCCCAGCTGTGCCACCGGCAGCCCGAAGCGGCGCAGTTGCGCCACCGGCAGCGGCTCGCCCACCGAGCTGAGCGGCTCCCCCGCGGCCAGGGCGGCGGCGACAGGCGCGAAGATGTCCCTGCCGTGGAACGTCCGCGACACGGGCACCAGGCGCTCTGGCGACTCGCCGATGTCCACCGCTTCCGCCACCCCCGCCAGGCGCTCGGCCGCGGGCATCAGCAGGCCGTTGTCGGGACCCACCAGCAGGTGATCCTGCTCGACCGTGCGCATGGCCACTGCGCGGCGCGCGTGCCTGCCGACCGCGCTCACCCCTGGATCGACCACCGCCAGATGGACGCCGGCGGGCAGGAACGGCAGCGCCGAGCGCAGCACGATCGCGCCCGCGCGCACGTCATGGCGAGGGATCGAATGGGTCAGGTCGATCACCCGTGCGCTCGGGCAGCGGCGCGCCATCACGCCGTGGCACACGCCGACGAACTCGTCGAGCTGGCCGTAGTCGGAAAGGAACGTGATGACGGGTGGGGTCGCTCTATCAGCCATTGCTTACCGCGGCGCGGCGTCGGCGAGAAGGGCGTCGAGGATACCCTCGATATCGGACCGATCGGCCTCGATGTGCGGCTCCAAACCATGTTCGCGCAGGGCCTGGCTGGTCACCGGACCGATCGAGACGACGCGCGTGCTCGCCGCCAGCTGCGCCTGGCCGGCGCTCGCCTGCACGAAGAAGCGCACCGCGGAGCCCGAGGCGAAGGTGACGTAGTCGGCCTGCGCCACCGCGTGGAGCGTCCGCTGCGAGAGCGGCTCGGCGACTGTCTCATACAGCTCCAGCACGTCCACCTGCGCGCCGCGCGCGCGCAGGGCCTCTGGCAGCGCCTCCCGCGCCTCCCGCGCCCGCGCGATCAGCGCGCGCTTCACCGGCACATCCGCGAGCGCCTCGACCAGCGACTCGGCGACGAAGCGCTCGGGCACGACATCCGCCACGACGCCGTGCTCGGCCAGCGCGCGCGCCGTCCCCGGGCCGATCGCCGCCACCGTCGCCGCGGCGAGCGAGCGGGCGTCCCCGGGTGGGTGGGCTCCGTCGTCCAGACGCTCGAACAGCGCGGACACGGCGTTGGGGCTGGCCAGGCAGATGAGGTCGTACGGCGAGGGGTCAAGCGGCGGGCCGGGCAGTGGCTGGACGCGGATGACCGGCGCCTGCACGACGCTCGCCCCCAGCGCTTCCAGGCGCCGCGCGAGGCCGCTCGCCTGCGCGCGCGCGCGCGTCACCGCCACGGTCACGCCGCCGAGCGGCCGCTGTCCGAGCCAGGAGATCTCCCCGGCGAGCGCGGCCACAGGTCCCACGACGGTGATCGACGGCGGACGGATGCCCTCCCTGCGGACGGTCTCCGCGATCGTCTGCAGCGTGCCGGTGACGGTGCGCTGCGCGGGCAGCGTGCCGGCTTCCACCACGGCCGCCGGCTGCGATCCGGGGCGCCCGGCGGCGATCAGCGATGCCGTGATCTCGGGCAGGCGGCGCACGCCCATGTAGAACACGAGCGTTCCTGGGAACGCCGCCAACGCGGGCCAGTCGATCGCGGCCTCCTCCTCGTCGGGCGAGTCGCTCGCCGTGTCTTCGCGCGCGTGGCCGGTCACGAGCGCCACGGCGCTCGCCAGGCCGCGGTGGGTGACGGGGATCCCCGCGTAGGCGCTCGCGGCCACGCCGGCCGTCACGCCGGGCACGACCTCGAAGGCGATGCCGGCGGCACGCAGCGCGAGCGCCTCCTCGCCGCCGCGGCCGAACACGAACGGATCGCCGCCCTTCAGGCGCACCACCGTGCTTCCCGCCCGCGCGCGCTCGATCATCAGCTCCTGCGTCTGCTCCTGCGGCACCGACGGCCCGCCGCCCTCCTTGCCCACGAACAGCAGCTCGGCGTCCGCGCGCGCGCCGTCGAGCGCCGCCGCCGGGATCAGGCGGTCGTACAAGATCACGTCGGCGGTCGCGATCAGCTCCAGCGCGCGCGCGGTCAGCAGGCCGGGGTCGCCGGGGCCCGCGCCGACGAGGTAGACGATGGCGCTCACGGTCCGACCGGCCAGTGTTCGACCTCGAGCTCAGGCATCGGGAAATCCTTGGGATTCCCTGTCGCCAGGCGCGCGCGTACGCCGACGGCAGCCGCTGCGATCAGGCAGTCGGCCTGCGACAGCGTGATTCCCTTGGCTGCGAATTCTCTGCGCCAGTCTCCGGCGCGAGCTCCCTCTGCCCGCGCCAAGGGAGCAAGATGCATGCCGCGCAGCAGGCGCACGGTGATGTCCCGCTCGTGGTCGCGTATGCCGCGCATCACCTCCTCGACGTTCACCGCGCAGATCCAGGGGATCTCTTTGGTCTCTTGCAAGCCGCGCAGTCGCTCTGCGGCATCCCGTCCACGCAGTGCGTCCACAAGGACGGTGGTGTCGAGCAGTAGCGGCAACGATTGCTTATCCGCACAAACCGTCGCTCGCGGGACGGCTAACCGACACGGGCTGGGTCGCTGCGCCGCTGCGCCCTGACCCAGCCGGCCGGGTCGGCGTCCCACTCATGCCCGTCGTCGGAGAGCGCGCCGAGGCCGGCCTCGATGTCTTCCCACCGCCGCTCGTCCTCGAGCGCGCGGCGTAGGGTCTCGCCGATGAATGTGCTGCGTCGCCGCCTGCCGACGCGCCTGTCGAGCTGCTCCACAAGGTCATCATCGAGGCTTATGTGCAGTCGCATGGCCACAACTTAGCACACGGCATTTTTCCCCCGACCCGGCTCGTCACGCGCCTTGATCCGCCATCTCCTCGGCCTGCCGCAGCATCTCCCCAGCACCGACCGCCTCCAGCCGCTCGGCCACGCGCCGCCCCAGCGCCTCGGGGTCGTAGAAGCCGCCGAGCAGCTCGTCGCTCAGCCACGCGGAGCCGTCGGGCAGGCCGACCCAGGCGCGCAGGTGCAGGCAGCCGCATCCGGCGGGCACGGCATATGCCCCGAGCGGCGTGTGGCAATTGGCGTCCAACGCGCCCGCCAGCGCTCGCTCCGCCAGCAGGCACGCAAACGTGTTCTCGTCGGTGATCGCCTGCACCGCGGCACGCACGCGCTCGTCGTCAGCACGTCCCTCCAGCGCGAGAGCTCCCTGCCCGGGCGCCGGCACGAAGCGCTCGACCTCCAGTGCCCCGCCGGCTTCGGACTCTCGCCCGAGCCGCTGCAGCCCGGCGCGTGCGAGCACGATCGCGTCGAGGCCTTCGTCAGGATCATCCAGCTTGCGCAGGCGCGTTTCGACATTGCCGCGGACCGACACCACATCGAGGTCCTCGCGGGCGGCTCGAAGCTGCGCCATACGGCGGAGGCTGCTGGTGCCGACACGCGCCCCGTGGGGCAGATCCTCGAGCCCGCTGGTCCCGCAGAGGACGTCCTCGGCCGCCGCGCGCGCCGGGGCGCCGAGCAGCGCCAACCCGCCGGCGAGCTCTCCGGGGACGTCCTTGGCGGAGTGCACCGCCAGGTCGATCTCGCCCGCGGTGAGGGCGTCCTCGAGCTCCACCACCCAGCGCGCCTTGTCCATCGCCGCGGCTGCCGCTCCGCCGCGGTCGCCGCTGGTGATCATGGGGACGATCTCGCAGTCCCCGAGCAGCCCCGCGATCAGATCGGCCTGTGCCAGCGCGAGCGCGCTGCCCCGCGTCCCGATCCGCATCAGCGGGGCAGACGGGGTGGGTGGGCCATCAAAAAGGCCGGCGTTGGCGCACCCTGAAGGGCACAGGCAGGTCGTGGACCTCCGCCAGCTCATCAGAGACCCCGCCCGCCCGCTCAGTCGAGAGCTCGCCCGCCCGCGCGTCCTCGCGCAGCCCGAACAGCTCCCGCACCAGCTCCAGGCTCGCGTGGCCGCGGTCTTCCCCGAGGCCGCGCAGGCGGATGGTCGGCTCGTGCAGCAGGCGGCTCATCACCGCGCGCGCGATCGCCTCCACGCGTGCGAGGTCGCGCTCGGAGGCCGACTCCCAGCGTCCGGAGTTCTCCGCCAGCACCTGCTCCGCGATGTCCTCGCCGTGGGCGCGCAGGGCTCTGATCGTGGGCAGCGCGTCGAGCTGGCCGAGCCAGCGGGCGAAGCGCTGGATCTCCTGCTCGACGATCTCCAGCGCCTGCGGGGTCTCCTCCGCGCGCGTGCTGAGGTTGCGCGCGATCACCGCCTGCAGGTCGTCGATGTCGTACAGGCTGACACCCTCCAGCTCACCGCACGCGGGGTCGACGTCACGAGGCACGGCGATGTCAATGATGAGCAGAGCGCGCCCGTCGCGCTCTGCCATCACCAGCTCGAGCTCCTCGCGCCCGACGATCGGGTGCGGCGAGGAGGTCGAGGACAGGACGATGTCGGCGTGCTGTAGCTGGTCGGGCAGTTTGTCGAGCCCGACGACCGAGCCGCCGAAGCGCTGGGCGAGGCTGAGCGCGCGGTCGGCGTGGCGGTTGGCGACGAAGATCGTGCCGGCGCCCTGCTCGGCGAGCGCGCGCGCCGTCAACTCGCTGGTCTCGCCCGCGCCAAGGATGACCACGTGGCGGTTCTCAAGCTCGCCGAGCACGCTCAGCGCGAGGTCGACGGCCACCGACGGAACGCTCACGCGGCTGGAGCCGATGCCGGTCTCCGAGCGCACACGCTTACCCGTCGTCAGCGCCGCCGCGAACAGGCGGTTGGACAGCGGGCCGGTGGCGCCGGCGCGCATCGCAGTCTCGTGCGCGCGCCTGACCTGTCCCTGGATCTCGGCCTCGCCAAGGATCATCGACTCCAGGCCCGCGGTCACGCGAAAGAGCTGGCGCGCGGCATCGCAGTTGCGCGGCGAGTAGATCGCCTCCGCCAGCTCCGTCGGGCGGATCTCCGCGCGCCGCGCGAGCAGGCTCAGGACGTCTGACTCCGCCTGAACCAGATCCCCGCCCACCACCAGGTAGACCTCTGTGCGGTTGCACGTCGAGATGACGACCGCCTCACGCACCTCCTCCGTCGCGGTCGCCTGGCGGACGAACTCCTCCGCCTCGCGCTCGCTGAACGCCAGGCGCTCGCGCAGCGCCACCGGCGCCGTCTTGTGCGAGATGCCCAGCGCCAGCACCTCGCTCATGCGGGCGTCGACTCCGCGTGCGAGTCCTGCGCGGGCTCGGCCATGTCCGCCGTCGGCTCCGGCGCTTGCTCCCCCTCCGGGGAGGATGCGGACATGCTCAGCAGCTCGCCGAGGTCGCGCTCGAGGCGACTGAGGCGGATCGCCATGATCGCCACGTAGATCAGGACCAGCGCGAACAGCACGATGTAGGCGCCGGCGACGTACTTGCCGGCGGTGTGCAGAGGCAGGGCCGGCACCTCACCGAGAGCTGTGGCGATCATCACAGTCCCGGCCTTCCCGCCGCGCGCATGGACACCGCCGTGGCGTGCTGCACGGCGGGCGCCGCGCTGCGCGCTCGCCTGGGCGCGTCCAGCTCCTCTCCCGCCAGCCGCCGGCGCAGCGCGCGCACCTGCGAGCGGGTGTGCTTGGCGGTCAGCTCGTACTTGCACAGCGTCGCGAACAGCAGCGCGATCGCCACGATCGAGACCAGCAGCGTGAACGACATCGAGGCGGGGAGGTTCGAGGCGCTGCTGAACACGCGCGGATGCACATAGGCGGTGGACTCGTTCACGGCCACGTAGTTCAGCGGCACGAACGCCCCGGCGGTGATCGCGAACACCGACGCGTAGCGCGCCTGGCGCTCAGGGTCTTCGATCGCGAAGCGCAGCGGCTGGTAGGTGGCGTACAGCAGGAAGATGATCAGGAACGACACGAGCGTCGGCTCGCTCCATACCCACCAGTGCCCCCACGAGCCCTTCGCCCAGATCGAGCCGGTGATGAGCGTGCCGAGCGCGAAGATCAGGCTCATGTGGATGACCACGTAGGAGCGCATGTCCCAACGCGGATCGCGCGTGCGCAGGTACTGGATCGCGAGCAGGCCGCCGAGCACGAAGCCGCACAGCGCGACGGTCGCCAGCGGCACGTGCACGTAGAAGATCTTCTGCAGGAAGCCCTGTTCGGCTTCCAGCGGGACGTAGAAGAACACCAGCGCGAGCGCGACGGTCATCGCGACGACCGTGGAGATGCTGAGCGTGCGCAGGCCGCTGCCGTATCGCAACGGTCGTGAAGCAGCGCGACTAGAGGTTTCCACGTGTCAATCCTCCAGGAGGAAGTCGAAGAGGGCGTAGGCGATCAGCCCGAAGACCAAATCATAGAGGCCAAGCGTAAGCAGCCAGCGCGCAGCCGGCGCCGCTCGGTGCGCCTGCACGAGCAGCGGCGAGCTCGCACGCGCGCCGCCGATCACGATCGGCACGAGCAGCGGCAGCGCGAGCAGCGGCCCCAGCAGATCGCGCGCACGCGTCTGCACCGCCATGGCGGCGACCAGCGTGCCGATCACCGCCACGCCGAGGTCTCCCAGCGCGAGGGTCTCCAGCAGGCCTGGGAGCGCGGGCCCGAGCGGCGGTCCGAGCAGCAGCACGGCGAACGCCGGCACGGCCACCAGCTCGAGCACGAGAAGGAAGCCGAGCAGCGTCAGCGCCTTGGCGACGAGCATCGCGGTGCGGTTGACCGGCGCCAGCAGGAAGGCGTCGAAGCCGCCCTGATCGGCGTCCGCGACGAACAGCCGGTTGATGCCGAGGATCGCGGCGAACAGCAGCGTCACCCACAGGATCCCCGCGCCGAGGTCGCCTTCGACGCTGCCGCGGTTCAGCGCGAAGTGGAACACCACGAACGTGCTCAGGGCGAACAGCGACATGCCGGGGACGGACTCCAGCGTGCGCAGCTCGACCAGCAGCTCCTTGCGCAACAGCGCGCCGACGGTTCGCCACAGCCCGACCGGCTGCGCGGGGCCCACGGTCTCGCGTTCTTGCTGCGGGGCCTGCACTCCGCTCACCTGTACAGCTCCGCGATCTCCTCGGCATCGACCTCGGCCGCCGCGCGCAGCAGCGCGGGCCGTCCTGCGCGCAGGCCGAGTACGAGATCGGCCTGCGCCAGCCCGCCCGTCGGATCGTGGCTGCAGATCACCCGCGTGCGCTGCGACGCGGCGCCGATCAGCGGCGCCACCAGCTCGACCGCGGCGGGGTCGAGGTTGGAGTTGGGCTCGTCGAGCAGCAGCAGCTCGGGCTCGTGCAGCACCGCACGGGCGATCGCCACGCGCTGGACCATGCCGCGCGAGAGCGTCCGCAGCGGCTCGTTCGCGCGGGCGTGCATCGCCACCGACTCCAGCAGCTCGCTCACGCGCTCGTCGCCGATGCCGTGCAGGCGTGCGTGGAAGCGCAGGTTCTCGCGCGCGGTCAGCTCGCGGTAGAGCAGTGGCTCGTGGCCGAGCAGGCCGACCCGGCCGCGTACCGCCCACGCGTCCCTGGGCAGGCTGGAGCCGAGCACGCGCACGCTGCCCGCGTGCGGGCGCAGCAGGCTGGCAAGCACGCGCAGCAGCGTGGTCTTGCCCGCGCCGTTCGGGCCGAACACGACGAGCGTGTGGCCGTCGGCGAGCGACAGCGAGACGTCGCGCAGCACCGTGCGCTCGCCGAAGTGGCGAGCCAACCCCTCCACCTGGAGCGCGGCCACGCTCCTGCTCTCTACACCTGCAACGCGTGCGCGCCCTGCGCCCGCTCGATCAGCTCGCGCACCGCCTGCGCTCCGCTCTCGCCGTCGCGCAGCAGCGCGATCGGGTCCGGCTCTCCGTTGACGATCCCCTCGAAGAACTCCTTGCGCTCCTGATAGGTCGCGAGCGTGCCCTTGGCCCAGCCGCGCACCTCGTTGAGCAGCACCGCCAGCTGCGCGTAGGGCTGGCCGAACTGCGCTTCGATCTCGCGCTTCATGCGCTTGGCCAGAGCAGGCGAGGCGCCCGCGGTGGAGATCGCGATCGCGAGCGGGCTCATGCGCACGATCGCCGGCAGGATGAAGTTGCACAGAGGCGGCACGTCGACGACGTTCACGAGCATCGCCCGCCGCTCGGCGTCCTCGTACACGGCGATGTTCACATCCGTGTCGTCGGTCGCCGCGATCGCCATGAACGCGCCGTCCAGATCGGGTGGGCCTGCATATACGCGCCGCTCCCAGCGGATCGAGCCCTCGCGCGCGTACTCCTGCAGCGCGGGCTCGGCGTCAGGGGCGATCAGCGTGACCTCGCCGTCGCACGCGAGCAAACCCTCGACCTTCTCCAGCCCGATCTCCCCGCCGCCGATCACCAGGCAGCGGCGGCCGGAGAGCTTCAGGCAGGCGATGTAGAAGGGGGTGTCGAGCATCCCCTGCACGCAGCTCTGATCGCAGATCCCTCTGCGCAGCTGGCACACGCACTCCTTGCCGGCGTAGGCCTGGGCGGGCATGAGATCAAGAGTAGTGCAGGCGCGGTGGTCGTTCCCGCCAGGTAGATACGAGAGCTATACACAACTCCGACGGAGAGGACAACGGCCGCCGACCTAGACCTGCTCGCTTGCCCCTATCTGGGCAGTCCCCGCCCGAACGCGCGCGCCCCCACACGCGCGAGCGCCAGCGCGCCGTTGCGCCAGGCTCGGTCGCGGTCGGACTCCCGCCCGGAGCGCAGCTTGGCAACGGCGCGCATGGCTGTGATGCTGCTGGCGTCATACGGGCCCCACCACAGGCCGCGCATGGCGGGCGGATCCCAGGTGATGAGCTTCTCCTGCGCGCAGGCTCGCAGCCCCGCTTGGCCGAGCGTACGGCCGAGGCCGCCGCCGGCGGCGGCCCCCCACGGCCCCCGCGAGACTGTTGGGCCGGGGAGGTGGTCGTTGAGCCACACCATGCCCGCGTGCAGCTCGCGGGCGATCCGCATCCCCTGGTAGCGGTCGGCCGTCCACACGGACGCGCCGAGCCCGTAGTCCCCGCAGTTGGCGAGCTGGATCGCCTCGTCGATCGAGTCGACGGGCACGAGCGCGAGCACCGGTCCGTCCACCGGCTCGCGCATCAGGCGCATGTCGGCGCTGACATCGGTGATCACGGCAGGCGCGTAGAAGGAGCCGCCCTCGCAGCCGGCTGGGCGCAGCGGTCCGCCGCAGTGCTGGCGCGCCCCCTGGGCGAGCGCCTCGTCGACGAGCGCGCTGATGTGCTCGGCCCGGCGGGCTGACGCCAGCGGCCCGACCTGCACGCGAGGGTCGGCGGGGTCCCCGACGGTGAGCGCTCGCGCGCCGCTGACAAGCCCCGCCAGGAAGCGCTCGTAGACCTCGCGCGCCACGTACACGCGCTCGATCGACCCCCGCGCCTGTCCGGCGCCGGCGCATCCCGCCCACAGCGCGGCGGCGATCGCGCGCTGCAGGCGCGCATCGGCGAGCACGAGCATCGCGTCCTTGCCGCCGAGCTCGACGGTGACCTCCTTCTCGCGCGAGACGCACGCTCGCGCCACCACACGCCCGACGGGCGGGGAGCCCGTGAACAGAACCTTGCCGACGGGCGCCTGCGCGAGCGCGACACCGACGTCCGCCTCCCCGTGCACGATCCGCACGAGCCCCTCGGGCAGGCCCGCGCGGGCCAGGACGCGGCCGATGCGCTCGCCCGCCAGACAGGCCCTGCCGGCGGGCTTGAAGACGACGCCGTTGCCCGCCAGCAGCGCCCCTGAGATCTGCCCGAGCGGCTGCGCGAACGGTGCGCTGCCGGCGCCGATCACGCCGACGACGCCGTACGGCTCGAACGCGATGCGCGCGCGCTTGGCGATCGCCATCGAGCGGCTGATCCCCACCCGCCTGCCGCCGAGCACCTGCGCTCCGTCCTCGGCGATCCACTTCAACGCGTCGATCGCCGCGAGCAGCTCGAGCGCGGCGACCTCAGCGCGTGGCCTGCCCTGCTCACGCGCGAGGCCCTCCTGGAGCTCGTCGAAGTCGTCGATCACGGCCTGGGCCATCCTGCCCATGTAGCGCGCGCGGTCCTGCACCCGCAGCAGCGCCCACAGCGGCTGCACCTTGGCCACCGCCTCGACCACCTCGTCGATGCGCTCCGGCGGCGTGACGGCGACGCTGCCGAGCGCGGCGCCGGTCGCTGGGTCGCGCGCCATGAGCTGCACCTGTGTGGCGGTCTCGCTCGGGGGCGCGCTCATCGCACGGCCGATTATCGCGTCTCCGGGTCGCGCGCACGGCGAATCCGCCGCAGGCGCTCAGCCAGCTCGGCCTCGGCCTCGTCGGGCTCGTAGAAGCGCTCGCCGACGACGCTCTCTGGCGCCAGCTCCTGCGGGGACACATGGCCCGGGTGCCTATGGGGGTTGTCGTAGCCGCCGCGATCCTGTCCCGGCCTTGGTCCTGAGCGAAGCCAGCCGGGCGCGGGCGCGGCGCCGTGCTCGCGCACGTGGCTCTGGGCCGCCGACAGGGAGCGCCCGGCGGCGTCGGACTTGGGCGCGAGCGAGAGGTATATGGCCGCCTGCGCGAGCGCGTAGCGCGCTTCCGGCAGGCCAACGAGCTCGACCGCCTGTGCGGCCGCGGTCGCGACCGTCAGCGCACCCGGGTCGGCGTTGCCGACGTCCTCGGAGGCGAAGATGACCATCCGCCGCACGATGAAGCGGGGGTCCTCGCCACCCTCGAGCATCACCGCCAGGTAGTACAGCGAGGCGTCCGGATCGGAGCCGCGCGTGGCCTTGATCCACGCGGAGATGTAGTCGTAGTGGCGGTCGCCCTTTTTGTCGTACAGGACGGCCCGGCGCTGCAGGGCGTCCTCGACGCGGGCGAGCGTCACGCGCTCCTCTCCCAGCTCCCCCGCGGTGGCGGCGGCGAGCTCGAGCGCGTTGAGCGCGGTGCGCGCGTCGCCTTCGCTGCGCGCGGCGAGGAAGGCGAGCGCGTCATCGTCGGCGCCGATCGCGCCGAGCGCGATCGCGTCGGCGGCCGCGCGGCGCAGCACCGTCCTGATCTCCTTGGGAGCGAGCGCCGTGAGCGCGTACACACGCAGGCGTGAGAGCAGCGCGCCGTTGACCTCGAACGCGGGGTTCTCGGTGGTGGCGCCGATCAGCGTGACGAGGCCGTCCTCGACAGCCGGCAGCAGCGCGTCCTGCTGGGCCTTGTTGAAGCGGTGGATCTCGTCGAGGAACAGCACCGTCTGCCCGGCGCCCGTGTCGCGGCGGTGAGCGGCGCGCTCGATCACCGCGCGCACCTCAGCGCGCCCGGCCGCGACGGCGCTGAGCTCCTCGAAGGCGGCGCCCGAGTGCTCGGCGACGATCCGCGCGAGCGTCGTCTTGCCCGACCCGGGCGGGCCGTAGAGCACCATCGAGTGCGCCCGTCCCTGCTCGATCGCGGTGCGCAGCGCCGAGCCGGACCCGAGCAGGTGCGACTGGCCGACGAACTGCTCGAGGCTGCGCGGACGCGCGCGCACCGCCAGCGGGCGACCGTCGTCGTCGCGCTCGCCGGCGTCCCGGCGCGGGGCACCGCCAACGGCCTGATCTGCAGCCGGATCGCCGCTCGGATCCTCGTCGAACAGGGTATCCACGCAGCTGAGTATCGCGGGTGGTGGAAAACGCGCATTTTGTGCCGCCGAGAGGTTGTCCGCGAGGGGTGTCGAAGGTGTAGATTCGGTGTCGACGTTCACCAGTCCCAATACCCGCCGTTCGAGGAAACGCCGAGATGAGTGCCGGCGCCGCTGAGCTGCTGCCTTCGGGGGGAGGCGCGCTCGAATTCCTGGACTTCGGCGGGGATGTCGTCGCGCGCTCGCCGCTGCAGCTGTTCTGGCGTCGCTTCCGCCAGGATCGCGTCGCGCTGGCGTCGCTCGCGTTCATCGTGTTCCTGGTTCTCCTCGCGATCGCGGCCCCGCTGGTCGTCAGCCTGCTCGGCCTGCCGGGGCCCGATGTGCAGAACCTCAACCTCACTGACTCGTTCGGCTCTCCGCTCGGGCCGAGCCTGGCGCACCCGTTCGGCGTCGACCAGCTCGGCGAGGATGTGATGTCCCGGGTGATCTACGGCACGAGGGTGTCCCTGGAGGTGGGAGTCATCGGCACCGGCATCTCAACCCTGATCGGGGTGGCGGTGGGCATGCTCGCCGGCTTCTATCGCGGTTGGGTGGACATGCTGCTCTCGCGCTTCGTCGACGTCGTGCTGTCGATCCCGATCCTGCTGCTCGGCCTTGGGCTCAGCGCCGCCTGCGCGGTGCGCGGTTGTGTGAAAGGCCTCGTCCAGCCGGGGCTGGGGTCGATCATCTTCATCATCTCGCTCGCGACGTGGCCGTACATGGCCCGCATCGTGCGCGGCCTGGTGCTGTCGATGCGCGAGCGCGAGTTCGTCGAGGCCGCACGCGCGCTCGGCGCCTCCGACACGCGCATCATGTTCAAGGAGATCCTGCCCAACCTGACGGCGCCGATCGTCGTCTACTCGAGCCTGCTGATCCCCACGAACATCCTGTTCGAGGCTGCCCTCTCGTATCTGGGTGTGGGCATCCGCCCGCCGACCGCGAGCTGGGGTCAGATGATCGCGTCGGCTACGCCGATCTTCAACACCGCGTGGTGGTACATGGTCTTCCCAGGCCTGGCGCTGTTGCTCACCGTGCTGGCCTTCAACCTGCTCGGCGACGGGCTGCAGGACGCATTGAACCCAAGGAACGCTCGATGACGGCGACCGGCTCACAAAACAGGAGGCATCTCGATGAAGTCGATTAGAACTGCTGGCGGCGCTGGGCTATTGGCGGCGCTCGCGCTGGCGCTGGCCGCCTGTGGCTCGAGCTCCAGCGGTTCGAGCACCGGGGCGAGCGCCAGCGGCGTGATCAGCACCGGCGGCTTTCAGACCCCGACGAAGCAGTCGCTGACGGGGGGCAAACGCGGCGGCACGCTGGAGGTGCTGGACGAAAGCGAATTCGAACACCTCGATCCAGGCATCGCCTACTACTCCCTCGACTACGAGGTCGTGTTCGCCACCCAGCGGCCGCTGTACTCGCAGAAGCCGAACTCGACCGAACCGAGCCCCGACATGGCCTCCGGTCCGCCGGAAATCACGAACGGCGCGAAGACGGTGACGGTGCACATGAAGGAAGGCATCCGCTTCAGCCCGCCGGTTAACCGCGAAGTCACCTCCGAAGACGTCGCCTACGCGATCGAGCGCGGGGCCAACCCGAACGTCGCGAATCCGTACTTCACCTCTTATTTCAAGTCGATCGAAGGGGCTGCCACGGCGAAAGGTGGGCCGATCAAGGGGATCGAAACGCCGAACAAGCACACGATCGTCTTCCATTTGGATGAACCCAAGGGACAGCTCGTGGCGGACGCGCTGGTGCTGCCGCTGTCGGCGGCCGTGCCGAAGGAATACACCGAAAAATTCGACAAGAGCAGGCCGTCCGACTACGCCAACTACCAGGTGGCGACCGGTCCGTACATGCTCGAGAACAACGCTGAAGGAAAGGTGCTGGGCATCGGCTACGTCCCGGGCAAGTCCGCGACGCTCGTGCGCAACCCCAACTGGAACCCCAAGACCGACTTCCGCCCGGCCTACCTGAACGAAATCGACATCAAGGTCGGCGGCACCAAGACGGTCATCGGCCGGCAGGTGCTGGAAGGCGCGAACGTCGTCGAGAACGAAGAGCCCGTGCAGTCGATCGTCAAGCTGGCGGCCGAACACTACAAGAGCCAGCTCGAGATCTCACCGGGCGCTGGAAGTCACTACATAGCGGTCGACAACAAGGTCGGCCCGTTCTCGAACATCAACCTGCGCAAGGCGTTCTGGGCGGCGCTCGACCGCACAGCCTTGGACAAGGCGCGCGGCGGTGAACTCGTCACCAACGTCGCCACTCACTTCATCTACCCGACGATCAACGGCTTCGAACAGGCCGGCGGCCCGGCCGGCCTGAAGGTGGACTACAACGAACATCCCGAAGGCGACGTGGCGGTCGCCGAAAAGTACATGAAGCTCGCGGGCTATCCGAGCGGCAAGTACACCGGCGGGAAGACGCTCCAGGTCGTGGGCTCGAGCAACGCGCCTGAAAAGGAAGACGCCGAAATCGTCAACCAGACGCTGGAAAAGCTCGGCTTCACAACTAAGCTCACACTCGTCGAACAGTCGACGATGTATGACAAGTACTGCGGTGTGCCCAAAGAAGAGATCGACGTGTGCCCGAGCGTCGCGTGGATCGCCGACTTCTCCGATCCGCAGACGGTCCTGGACATCACGTTCAACGGCAACGACATCGTTCCCATCGACAACGACAACTGGAGTCAGACGAACGTTGCGAAACTGAACAAGGCGATGGCGGCCGCCGAACTGGCCACCGGCAAAGAAGCCCAGGCCAACGCCTGGGCGAAGATCGACGACGAACTGGTCGAAGACGCGGCGGCCATCCCGTTCGACTGGGACAAGCAGGCGAACATCGAGGGCAAGGACGTCGATGGCGTGGGTGACCTGTGGGACAGCGGCGAGTGGGACTACAGCTACACCTCCTTGAAGTAGGCCAACGATGATCCGCTACGTCATCCGCAGGCTGCTGTGGGGGGTGGCGCTGCTGATCATCGTCGCTGCGCTGACGTTCGTCCTGTTCCGCGTCCTGCCCACCGGCAACCCCGCCGTCCTGCGCGCGGGCAAGGACCCGCAGCCGAGGCTGATCAAAGAGATAGAAGCCGTACTCGGCCTCAACAAGCCGCTGATCGTGCAGTTCTGGGATTACCTGAAGGAAGTCTTCCTGCACTTCAACCTCGGCTATAGCTACTACAGCTCGGAGTCCGTCAGGAGCCTGATCGCGGAACGCCTGCCGGAGACCCTGTCACTGACGATCGGCGCGGCGGTGCTGTGGCTCGTGGGCGGGTTGAGCGTGGGCATCGTCTCGGCCCTGAGGAGGCACTCCTTTCTCGACCGCGCGACGATGGGCACTTCGCTCGTGCTCATCTCGGCGCCCGAATTCTGGCTCGGGCTGATCTTCCTGTACCTCTTCTCCTCGGACATCGGCCGCTTCAAGATCTTTCCCGGGGCGGGCAGCTACGTCGGCATCACCAGCGATCCGTGGAAGTGGTTCACGTCGCTGATCATGCCGTGGGTCGTGCTCGCGGCCGGCTCCGCAGCCGTCTACGCCCGGCTGATGCGCGGCAGTCTTTCAGAGACGATGCGCGAGGATTACATCAGGACAGCCCGTGCCAAGGGTCTGCCGGAGAGACAGGTCGTGCGCCAGGGAGTGCGCGCGGCGATCAACCCGCTGTTCACGCTGTTCGGTTTGGAAGTCGGCGTGCTGCTGGGCGGCACGGTGCTGGTCGAAACGGTCTTCAACATCCCCGGCATCGGACGGCTGGCCTACAGCGCGATCACATCCTCGGACTTCCCCATCATCCAGGGGACGGTGCTGCTCGCGGCGCTGTTCATCATCCTCGCCAACATCGTCGTGGACGTCGTCTACGCATACCTCGACCCAAGGGTCAGATACTCGTGACCGAGCCATTGCTGCGCGTGGAGGACCTGCGCGTGGAGTTCGCGGGCGAGGACGGGGTGGTGTACGCCGTGGACGGCGTCAGTTACGAGGTACACGGCGGGCGCACGCTTGGGATCGTGGGGGAGTCGGGGTCGGGCAAGACGGTGTCCTCGCTGACGACGCTCGGCCTCACACGCCGCCAGGGCGCGCGCATCTCGGGGCGCATCATGTTCGAGGGTAAAGACCTCGTCGCGCTCTCCGAAGACGAGCTGCGCAGGATCAGGGGCAACGACATCGCGATGGTCTTCCAGGACCCGCTGTCATCGCTGCACCCGTTGTACAAGGTCGGCCGCCAGCTGACCGAGGCGGTGCGCGCCCACCGCGAGGTCTCCAAGGCGAAGGCGCGCGAGCGCGCGGTTGAGCTGCTGGATCTGGTGGGGATCCCCGATCCGGCCAGGCGCGTGGATGAGTACCCACACGAATTCTCCGGCGGCATGCGCCAGCGCGTGATGATCGCGATGGCGCTCGCCAACGAGCCGAGGCTGCTGATCGCGGACGAGCCGACGACGGCGCTGGACGTGACCGTGCAGGCGCAGATCCTGGCGCTGATGGAACGCCTGCAACGCGAGCTGGGGATGGCGATCGTGATCATCACGCACGACCTCGGCGTGATCGCGGAGATGGCCGACGACATCGCGGTCATGTACGCCGGGAGGATCGTCGAGACGGCGTCCGCGGCGCGCGTGTTCGCGGCGCCCGAGCACCCTTACACGTGGGGCCTGTTGAAGTCGATCCCCCGGCTCGACGGGCCGCGCGAGGCGGATCTGGTGCCGATCCCGGGTACCCCGCCGAGCCTCGTGCACCCTCCCTCGGGGTGCCACTTCCACCCCCGTTGCCCGTACGTGCAGCCCGAGCACACGCGCATCGACCCGGCGCTCGAGCCGGTCGCCGACGACCCCGGCCACCACGTCGCGTGCCTGCTCGAGTCGGACGTGCGCCGGCGCCTGTGGCAGCAGCTCGGCGCAGGCAGGACCCCCGCGCAGGCGCTCGCCGCGGTCTCGCCAGGAGCGCCCGCGTGAGCTCCGCCGAACCGCTTGTGCGGGTGCGCGATCTGACCAAGCACTTCCCGATCACCCGCGGGATCGTCATCCAGCGCAAGATCGGCGCGGTCAGGGCGGTCGACGGCGTGAGCTTCGAGATCGAGCGCGGCGAGACGCTCGGGATCGTGGGCGAGACGGGCTGCGGCAAGAGCACCACGGCCAAGCTGATGACGCGCCTGCTCGACGCCACCGCCGGCGAGATCGACTTCGAGGGCAACGACATAACGCGCCTGAAGGGCGCGGCGCTGAAGGCGGTCAGGCGCGAGGTGCAGATGATCTTCCAGGACCCCTACTCGTCGCTGAACCCGCGCAGGACGATCGGCTCGATCATCGCGGAGCCGTTCGCGATCCACGGCCTGATGCGCGAGAAGGGCGAGCGCAAAGCCGAGGTGCAGCGCCTGATGGAGACGGTCGGGCTGAACCCCGAGCACTACAACCGCTATCCGCACGAGTTCTCCGGCGGGCAGCGCCAGCGCATCGGCGTGGCGCGCGCACTCGCGCTGAACCCGAAGCTGCTGATCGCCGACGAGCCCGTGTCGTCCCTTGACGTGTCGATCCAGGCACAGGTGCTCAACCTGCTGCGCGACCTGCAGCGCCGTCTGGGCCTGACGCTCGTGTTCATCGCACACGACCTGTCGGTCGTGCGGCACATGTGCGACCGCGTCGCGGTCATGTACCTGGGCAAGATCGTCGAGATCGGCCCCAACGAGCAGCTCTACGCGTTCCCCCGCCACCCATACACCGGGGCGCTGCTGGCGGCGGTGCCGGTGGCCGACCCGGCCCTGCATGGCGGCGCGCGGCGACTGCTCGGCGGCGACGTACCGAGCCCGGCGAACCCGCCGAGCGGCTGCCGCTTCCACACCCGCTGCCCGAAGGCGCAGGCGCTGTGCTCGACGCAGGAGCCGCAGCTACAGGACAAGGGCTCGGGGACGCTCACCGCCTGCCACTACCCACTCAGTCGTGAGGAGGTGGGCGAGATCGGCGTACGATCTGCGCGATGAGCGCGAACGGATCGGAGGGCGGTCAAGCGGGAGCGGAGGCGCAGGAGCTGCTCGCGAGCCTGATCCGCTTCAACACCGTCAACCCGCCCGGCAACGAGCTCGCGGCGCAGGAGTACCTGGCCAATCACCTCGCCGCGGCGGGTTTCGAGTGCGAGCTGCTCGGCGCGGAGCCCGAGCGCCCCAACCTGGTCGCAAGGCTGCGAGCGGCGACCGGCGCCACCGAGGCGGGACCGACGCTGTGCTACCTCGGCCACGTCGACACGGTGCTCGCCAACGCCGAGGAGTGGACGCACGACCCGTGGTCGGGCGATCTCGCGGACGGCTTCCTGTGGGGCAGGGGCGCGCTGGACATGAAGTCGCAGGTCGCCGCCGAGATCGCCGCGGCGGCATCGCTGGCTCGCTCCGGCTGGCGCCCCGCGCGCGGCGAGCTGCTGATCGTGGCGGTCGTCGACGAGGAGACCGGCGGCTCGCTGGGGGCCGAATGGATCACCCGCAACCACCCCGAGAAAGTGCGCTGCGACATGCTCGTCAACGAGGGTGGCGGCGCGGTGTTCGAGTACAACGGCAAACGCTGCTACGGCGTGTGCTGTGCGGAGAAGGGCGTGTTCCGCTTCAAGGTCCTCACCGACGGGGTCGCCGGCCACGCTTCGATGCCGGGCATGGGCGAGAACGCGCTGCTGAAGATGGGGCCGGTGCTGGAGCGCTTCGCGGCGCGCCAGCCGTCCTACGTGCCGACGGAGGAGGCGCTGGCGTTCCTGCGCGGCATCGGCGAGGACGCCGAGCACCCCGAGGAGTCGGTGGCGCGGCTGCGCGCGGCGGACCCGCGCCTGGCGATCATGTTCGAGCCGATGCTCGGCGCCACGTTCACGCCGACGCGGATCAGCGCGTCGGAGAAGATCAACGTGATCCCCAGTCGCGCGGAGTTGAAGGTCGACTGCCGGGTGCCGCCGGGGCTGGGTGAGGAGGAGGTGCGCGCGGGCATCGCGGAGGTGCTCGGCGATGGTGGCGACTCCCAAGCGCCCGGCTGGCGGATCGAGTTCACCGAGCGGGTGGTCGGCAACCGCTCGCCGGTTGCGTCAACGCTGATGGACACGATCTCGGCGTGGATCGCCGAGCACGATCCGGGCGCGGAGGTGGTGCCGGTGGCGCTGCCGGGCTTCACCGACTCGCGTCACTTCCGCATGGCCTTCCCCGAGTGCGTCGCCTACGGGTTCTTCCCCCAGCGCCATCAGTCGCTGATGCAGACCGCGCCGCTGATCCATGGCGCCGACGAGCGCATCGACGTGCGCGACCTGGCGTTCGCGACGGAGCTGTTCAGGGACCTCGCGCTGCGCGTTCTAGGCTGAAGCTTGCAGGCCTCGACAGGAGCGTAGAAAACCCGCATAATGGGGGACGATGCCAAGGATGGTGGATTTGCTGGAGAGGATGCGGGGATGAGCGGGCCGACGACGGCTGTGCGCGGCGCGAAGGCGCCGTCCGCGCACGCGGCGGTCGCGAAGGGCGCCGCGCACGTGGCGTCGAAGCACGCGGCGGCGCACACGGCGGTCGTGCACACGGTGATCCCGGCGCCCGGCGTGTCGTTCGCGCAGGAAGTGCAGAACTGGGCGCTCAACTGGGAGCCGGTGATCGCGATCCTGTTCTTCAGCGCGCTGATTTTCATGATGTGGCGGATGCTGAAGGTGATGCCGCGGATCAAGCCGCAGCGCATCAAGCCCTCGTCCGGCCAGTCGGTCACGTTCGCGGACATCGCCGGTGTCGACGAGGCCAAGGCGGAGTTGCAGGAGATCGTCGAGTTCCTGCGCGAACCCAAGTCCTTCCACGCGCTCGGGGCGAAGGTCCCCAAGGGCATACTGCTGCACGGCCCGCCGGGCACGGGCAAGACGCTGCTGGCGAAGGCGGTGGCGAACGAGTCTGGCGCTCAGTTCTTCGCCCAGTCGGCGGCGTCGTTCGTGGAGATGTTCGCGGGGTTGGGGGCCGCGCGCATCCGCCGCCTGTTCGCGATCGCGCGCAAGCACGAACCGGCGATCATCTTCATCGACGAGCTCGACGCGGTGGGCGGCCGGCGCGGGATGGACATCTCGGGCGAGAAGGACCAGACGCTCAACCAGCTGCTGGTCGAGATGGACGGCTTCGCGGGCAGCGGCCGGGTGGTGGTGATCGCGGCGTCGAACCTGCTGGAGAAGCTCGACCCGGCGCTGCTGCGCCCAGGGCGCTTCGATCGCCAGGTGTTCGTCGTGCCGCCTGACATCAAGGGCCGCGTGGGAGTGCTGGAGGTGCACACGCGCGACAAGCCGTTGGACAACGTCGACCTCGAGCTGGTGGCGCAGCAGACGAGCGGGCTGACGGGCGCGGATCTGGCGAACATCTGCAACGAGGCGGCGATCTTCGCGACCAGGCGCGGCGCCAAGGCGATCTCGATCGTCGACTTCGACTCGGCGCTGGAGCGCGTGATCGCGGGCGTGCAGTCCAAGCGCGTGCTCAACGACCACGAGAAGCGGGTGGTGGCCTATCACGAGGCGGGGCACGCGCTGTGCGGCGAGCTTCTGCCGTCGGTCGACCGCGTGCACAAGATCTCGATCGTCCCGCGCGGTCGCGCGCTCGGCTACACGCTGAACCTGCCCGCGGAGGACCGCTACCTGAAGACGCGCGAGGAGCTGCTCGACTACATGACGGTGCTGCTCGGCGGGCGCGTGGCCGAGCGGGTGGTGTTCGGCGCGATCACCACCGGCGCCTCGGACGATCTCAAACGCGTGGCGGACATCTCGCACTCGATGGTCCACGACTTCGCGATGGGCACCGCCGGCGTTGGCCGCTCGCCGGAAGGGGACGTGCGGCTGTCCGAGACGACGCTGCGGATCCGCGATGAGGAGCGCCAGGATCTGATCGAGGAGGCCAGGCGCGCGGCGCAGAAGATGATCGTCTCGCACAGGCGTCAGCTGGAGGCCTTGGCGCAGGAACTGCTCGCGCGCGAGGTCCTGGATCGCAAGGCGATCGATCGGATCATGGAGGGGGTGCCGCGCCTGGAGCGCGCGCCGGGAGTCGGCCTGCGGGTGGTGGCGGCGGCGGAGGCGCACGCGCCCCCGACCACGCCGGCGCCGATCCGCCTGCCGGACGCTCCCGGTGAGGGCGAGACCGCGCCGGCGCCGATCGGCCTGCCAAACCGCCGGGCAGACGACGAGCCGGGACGCCTATAGACTGCGGCTGGTGTTCAGCCGCATCGACCATATAGGCGTGGCCGTCGAGCAGATCGAGCCGGCACTGGAGCTGTATCGCGACAGCTTCGAGCTGGAGGTCGCGCACCGCGAGGTGGTCGAGGAGCAGGGCGTGGAGGCGGTGCTGCTGGACGTGGGCGAGAACCACGTCGAGCTGCTCGCGCCGCTCGGCCCGGACACCCCCGTGGGCAGGTTCCTGGCGACGCACGGGCCGGGCATGCACCACGTGGCCTACCAGGTGGACGACATCGACGCTACGCTCCAGGCGCTCATGCAGGCGGGTCTGCAGCTGATCGACCAGCAGCCGCGAACCGGCATCCGCGGCTCGCGCGTGGCGTTCGTGCACCCACGGACGACCGCCGGCGTGCTGACAGAGATCGTGGAGCCGGCCGCCGGCGTGGGGAGCCACTGATGGCGGGCTCGGGAGCACGGCGCGTGACGCTCGGCTTCCAGGGCGGCCAGGTGCTGGCGCTGCGCGTCAGCGACAAGCAGCTCGACGACCTCAACAAGTCGCTCGGCGGCACCGGCTGGCACGAGCTGGAGAGCGAGGACGGCCCGGTCCGAGTGGATCTCGGGCAGGTGGTCTACGTCAGCGCGGACAGCGACGAGCCCCGCGTAGGTTTTGGCTAGAGCGAGTTGAGCCTCGACGAGCGGCTGCTGCGGGTGGCGCGCACGCGCGGGCACACGCCGCGGGCCGAGCGGGCGGTGGCGCGCTTCTCGAAATTGGGCGAGCACGCCGGCGTCTGGCTGGCGATCGGGATCGTTGGTGGCGCGCTCGACGAGGAGCGCAGGGGGGAGTGGCGGCGGGCGACGGCGACGGTGGCGGGCGTGTATGCGCTGAACACCGCGATCAAGCGGGTCGTGGGTCGTCGCCGGCCTGGGCTTGCGGGCCTGCCGGCGCTGACGAGCACGCCGACGGCGCTGAGCTTCCCGAGCGCGCACGCTTCCACGTCGTTCGCCGGTGCGCGCCTGTACGCGCAGCTGGGGCTGCCGATCGTTCCGCTGTACGCGCTGGCCACGGGGCTAGCTCTATCGCGTCTGTACCTCGGTGTGCACTACCCGTCCGACGTGCTCGCGGGTGCGACGCTCGGCTCTCTGGTGCCTCCCTGGAAAGACGGGTCGCAATCAGCATCCGCGCTGGCGCCCGCCGCGTAGCACGATTTGTGGTACAGTTGATCTGTGTCTCGCGCTCTCCATGTACGGCTCGACGCCGATTCTGAAGCGGCGCTTGCGGTGCTGCGCGCCGAGGGGATGAGTGACTCCCAGGCCGTAAGAAGCGCGTTGACCGAGGCGCGTGCGCGCCGACGCCGGCGTGTCGCGCTGCGGGAGGAGGCACGCCGGCTGGCGGCCGACCCGATCGATCGTGCCGAGATGGCGGCGCTTCGTGAGGAGCTTGACGAGCTGACTCCGCCATGGCCTGCTGACTGATGGTTCGCGGAGAGGTCGTGCGGCTGGGCACGCCGCGTCGTGCGCGCGGGCATGAGCAACAGGGAGCTCGTCCGGGGGTCGTCGTGCAGGCGGACGAGCTGCTCGACCTCAGCACCGTGCTGATCGCTCCGACATCGCGCTCCGCGCCAGCCGCTACGTTTCGTCCCATGATTGACCTGGCTGGTACGCCCACCCGCGTACTCACGGATCAGTTGCGCGTCGTCGACGCGCAGGCGGTCAGGGGCAGCATCGGTCACCTCAGCCACGGCGAGATGGCAGCCGTGGATGACGCCTTGGCGCTCGTGCTCGGTCTCCCGGGCTGAGGGTGAACGGTTGAGCACGCGCATCGGGATCGTCGGCATGCCCAACGCGGGCAAGTCATCGCTGTTCAACGCGCTCACGAAAGCGGGCGCGGAGGCGGCGAACTACCCGTTCACGACGATCGAGCCCAACGTGGCGGTGGTGCCGGTGCGCGACGAGCGCATGGAAGCGGTGGCCAAGACGGTTGGCGCGTCGGAGATCGTGTGGGACACGGTCGACTTCCACGACATCGCGGGCCTGGTGGCCGGCGCGCATCAGGGGGAGGGGCTGGGCAACAAATTCCTGGCGAACATCCGCGAGACACACGCGATCGTGCACGTGGTGCGCGCGCATGGCGACGAAAACGTGATCCACCCGGAGGGCCGGGTAGACCCGCTGGCGGATATAGAGACCATTGAGACGGAGCTCGTGATGGCGGACCTCGACGCGGCTGAACGTCGGGTGGAGAAAGTCGCCAAACAATCGCGCGGGGGCGATCGCGTCGCTGTCGCGGAGGAGGCGTGGCTGCGCGAGGTGGTCGCGGCGCTGCAGGCCGGTCGTCCGGCGCGCACGGTGCCGGTGCCCGACGAGGCCCCGAACGCGGCGCGCGACCTGGGCTCGCTGACGAGCAAGCCGGTGCTGTTCGTGGCCAACGTCGACGAGGGCTCCGAGGAGGTCCCCGCGGCGGTGGCCGAGCACGCGGCAGCGCACGGAGCGCGCGCGGTGGCCGTGTCCTCGCGCATCGAGTCCGAGCTGGCGGAGCTCGACGACGAGGACGCCGCGGCGATGCGCCTTGAATTGTTTCCCCGCCCACCCGGCGAGTCGGGCCTCCAGCGCGTCGTGCGCGAGGCGTTTGCGCTACTCGACCTGATCGCGTTCTTCACCGCGGGCGAGGCCACGATCGCGCAGTCGTGGCACCTGCGTCACGGCCTCACGGCCTGGCACGCCGCCGGCCAGATCCACACGGACATCCAGAAGGGCTTCGTGCGCGCCGAGGTGATCGGCTGGCGCGAGCTCGTCGACGCCGGCGGCTACGCCGGCGCGCGCGAACGCGGCACGCTGCGCCTGGAGGGTCGCGACTACGTGATGAGCGATGGGGACGTCATAACAGTGAAGTTCACTCCGTAGCCAGCCCCCGAAGTCGCTCAGCCAGCCTGCGCATCCCCAGCTCACCCGCCATTTGTGCGCCACCCGCGAAGTCCGTTATGCGCTCGACGGGCGGATCCACGTCGACCCGCTGCAGCGTGGCGATCTGCCTGAACTTGCGCAGCATCTCCGCGTTCTCACGCAGCGCGGCGGCGACACGCGGGCGCATGATTGTGCTTGCCCGGACCGCGGCTGCGGCGGAGTCCTCCGCGTTCGCGTCTGCGCCCGCGGCGCTCAGAAGCGCCTCGAGCGAGCCATGCTCGCGCAGCAGCTCGGCGGCGGTCTTCGCGCCGATGCCCGGGGCGCCGGGGAGGCCGTCAGAGGGGTCGCCGCGCAGGGCGATGAAGTCGGGGACCTGCTCGGGCTCCACGCCGTAGCGCTCACGCACCTGCGCGCGGCCGATCTCACCGTGCCTGCCGCCCTTCAGCAGCTCCGCCACCGCCACGCGCTCGCTGACGGCTCCGTAGAGGTCGCGGTCGCCCGTCAGCAGCAGCGCCCGCCCGCCGCGCTCCTCCTCCGCGCGGGCGTGGGAGAACATCACGTCGTCAGCCTCCAGCTCGTCGCTCGTCGCGTACGTCCAGCCAAGGCTCTGAAGCAGCGCCGGCGCCTGCTTCCACTGCGCCGCGAGCTCCGGCGGCATCGGGGGGCGGTGGGCGTGGTAGGGCGGGTACAGCCGCACGCGGTAGTCCGCCTGCTCTGCCCCCATGCACGCCACCACGCCGGCCAGAGCACGCGCCGGCAGGCGCGCATCATAAAAGGTCAGGATCGCGTTGACCGTGCCCAGCAGCGCGTTCACCGGCTGCCCGTCCGCGCCGACGATCGATTTGGGCAGCGCGAAGTACGACCGGTACAGCAGCCACGGAACGTCCGCGATCAGCAGCGGCGGGGGCACCCGCGCAGCGTACGCGTAGGGCGCCCGCGACGGGCGCCCGCCAGGCGGACTACCCGGCCTGGACGCCGCCCGTGGCGCTCGTCGACGCCGCTGTCGCGGCGGGCGTCGCCGGCGCCGGGGCGCCGCCCTGCGGCGAGGTCGTGGGCGTCGCCGGCACGGGCGGCGGGCTTTCCGGCGCCGCGAGCGTGAACGGGGCCTGTCCGCTGACGTCGGGCTCGCGCCTGACGCTCGTCCCGTTCTTCACGCTGAAGTACGCCCACGCGCTGTCCAGCCCCAGCCGCGCCTCCAGTTCCGGGCCGCTCACGTCGGTCGCGCCGCGCGAGCCGAGCACCTCAGCGGTCACGATCCTTGGCGACACGCCGCGCTTGAGCACCTCTATCCCGCGGAAGGAGCCCCTGACCAGACCGCTCAGGCGCGCCGCCGCGGAGGCGAAGCTCATGCTCAGCTTCCAGTCGGACGCCTTCGTTTCGTAGGCGTCCGGCACCGCCTTCAGCCACGGCTCGGGCTCGGCGCCCATAAACGAGTTTTCGATGTTCTCCGTCATCCCGCCGGAGCTCGCGAAGTAGTACGTGACCGCCGGCCGGCCGTCGTACTCGACGATCTGCCCGGAGGTCGCCGCCACCGCCGCGTTCGTCGCCGCCGTTTCCGCGGCCACGCCTACGTACATCTGCGAGCGCGTGTCCGCGTACACGTCGAACCTCGTCCCGCCCGCGTCGTCGGTCAGCGCGTACGTGCGGCTGGCGATCGCCTGCGCCTCCAGCGCCGCCAGCGGCCAGCTGGAGGGCATCTCCGCTGAGACCACACCGCGCACATAGCGTTCCAGCGGCACCTTCTCGACCTTCGAGCCCACCAGCACCTTCACCACGAAGCTCGCCGGCGCCTGGCCCAAGGTCGTGCCCGTGTAGTAGTGGGCCAGGATCTGCGCGTCGTTCCAGCCGTGCTCCGCGTATCCCAGCGCGCCGTCCTGGCTCATGCCCACCCCGTGTCCGTCGCCCGCGCCTTCGATCACCAGCGTCGACGCGCCCGCCGCGGGCGCCAGCAGCGCGAGCGTCGCCAACGCCGCCAGCGTCGCACGGACGCGGTGATAGGTTGAAGCCATGTGCCGCATCCGTGCCCACAGCAACACGGGCAGCAGGCCAGGGTCGCGCTCAGGGGGGAGGAATCCCATGGGTCCTCGTTCGGGCGCGCCCGCCCGCCGCATGAGGACTGCACGATGACTGGCGAGCGCGAGCGGGCGGTGCTCGAGCGGGTTCCCACCGACCTGTACATCGGCGGGCGCTGGCGCGCCGCCGCCGCCGGCGGAACGCTCGCCGTCGAGGATCCCGCCACCGCCGAGCCGCTCGTGCACGTCGCCGACGCGCAGGCGCAGGACGCGCTCGACGCGCTCGACGCCGCCGCCGGCGCGCAGGCGGCGTGGGCGGCGCACCCGCCGCGCGAGCGCGGGGAGATCCTGCGCCGCGCGTACGAGGCGATCGTCTCCCAGACCGAGGATCTGGCGCTGCTGATGACGCTCGAGATGGGCAAGGCCGTCGCCGAGTCGCGCGCGGAGATCGGCTACGCCGCCGAGTTCTTCCGCTGGTTCTCAGAGGAGGCCGTGCGCATCCACGGGCGCTACATGGTCAACACCACCGGCAAGGGCCGCATCCTCACCATGCGCCAGCCCGTCGGGCCGTGCGTGTTCGTCACGCCGTGGAACTTCCCCACCGCCATGGGGACCAGGAAGATCGCCCCCGCGATCGCCGCCGGCTGCACGATGGTCGTCAAGCCCGCCAAGCAGACGCCGCTGTCGATGCTCGCGCTCACCCGGATCCTCGAGCAGGCGGGCCTGCCCGCGGGCGTGCTCAACGTCATCACCGCCAGCAGCGCCGGCGCCGTCATCGAGCCCTTGCTGAAGGACCCGCGCACACGCAAGCTGTCCTTCACCGGCTCCACCGAGGTCGGACGCACGCTCATCGAACAGTCCGCGCAGCAGGTCCTGCGCGTGTCCATGGAGCTGGGCGGCAACGCCCCGTTCCTGGTGTTCGAGGACGCTGACCTCGACGCCGCCGTCGAGGGCGCGCTGCTGGCCAAGATGCGCAACGTCGGCGAGGCGTGCACCGCCGCCAACCGCTTCCACGTGCACGAGTCGCTCGCCGATGAGTTCTCTCGGCGCCTGGCCGAGCGCATGGGCGCGCTGAAGGTCGGGCGCGGCACCGAGCCCGACGTCGACGTCGGACCGCTGATCGACGAAGACCAGCGCGCCAAGGTCACAGAGCTCGTCGGCGACGCCGTCACGCGCGGCGCGCGCGTGCTCGTCGGCGGCGGGCCAGGATTGGGGCCGGCCCACCCGTCCTCCCCCGGCTACTTCTTCGAGCCCACCGTGCTCGCCGACGTGCCCGACGACGCGCGACTGCTGCGCGAGGAGATCTTCGGCCCCGTCGCGCCCGTCGCCACGTTCACCACCGACGAGCAGGCGCTCGCCGCCGCCAACCGCACCGAGTACGGGCTCGTCGCCTACGTGTACACGCGCGATCTCGATCGAGCGCTGCGCGTGTGCGAGGGGATCGAATCGGGGATGATCGGGCTCAACCAGGGCGTCGTGTCAAACCCCGCCGCGCCGTTCGGCGGGGTCAAGCAGTCCGGGTTCGGGCGCGAGGGCGGGTTCGAGGGGATCGGCGAGTACCTGGAGACCAAGTACGTCGCGGTGGGGGTTTGAGCGACGAAAGCGGCGCTACTCGACGCCCTGCGAGCTCGCCCGCACCACCGGCAGGGTCGCGCCGAAAACAGTCTCGATGGCGTTCGCCGGGACGGCTTTGCCCATCAGCGCTCCCTGCGCCATCGTGCAGCCCATGCCCTGCAGCGCGCTCATCTGTTCGTAGCTCTCGATTCCCTTGGCGATGACGGTCAGCGACAGGTCGCGCCCGACGATCAGGATCGCCTCCAGCAGCCACGTGCGGTAGTCCTCGTCCTCTGACTCCGCGAGCGAGCTGCGGTCGACCTTCAGGAAGTCCAGCGGCATCCGGCGCAGGTCCGAGTGGTAGGCGTAGCCGCTGCCGCCGAAGTCGTCGATCGCGATCAGAACGCCCAACTGCTTGATCTCCTCGAGCCGCTCGACCGCCGCGGTGACGTCGCTCATGACCGTCGTCTCGGCGATCTCGAGCGTCAGCAGCGAGGGCTCGATCCCCGACTGCTGCAGCGCGCGGCGCACGTCCGTGACGAAGCCGTCGCGGTTGAGCTGGTTGGCGGACACCTCCACCGAGATGCCGACCCGATGACCCGCCACGTGCCATGTGGCGCCGCGGGCGCACGCCTCTTCGAGCGCCCAGCGCCCGATCGGCACCGTCAGCCCTGTTTCCTCGGCCAGCCCCATGAAGTCCTCGGGTGTCAGCACGCCCTGCTTGGGGTGCAGCCAGCGCACGAGCGCCTCCAGGCCGGCGACCTTGCCGGTGCTCAGATCGTAGATCGGCTCGTACAGCAGGAAGAACTGCTTTTCCGCCAGCGCCGTGTTGAGCTCGACCTCCAGCACGCCGCGACCCTCGATCACCGAGCGCATGTTGGCGTTGAACAGCGTGTAGCGATCCTTGCCCGCCGACTTGGCCGCGTGCAGCGCCAGCTGCGCGTCGCGCAGCAGGTCGTCGGGCTTCTCGTAGCGGCCGAAGGCCACGCCGATGCTCGCCGTCAGGAAGAAGTTGGGTCCGAAGCCGTCGAGCTCGAACGGCTTGTGCAGCGCCTCCACCACGCGCCGGGCGAGGGAGTCCAGGCGCGCTCCGCGGGCGGCCGATTCGACCAGGATCACGAACTCGTCGCCGCCGAGACGACCGACCGTGTCACCCGCGCGCACCACCCCCTCGAGTCGTTGCGCCACGATCTTCAGGATCTGATCGCCGGCGCCCTCTCCCAGCCGCTCGTTGACGTCCTTGAACCAGTCGATGTCGATGAACAGCGCGCCCACCAGCAGGGCCTGCTGACGTCCCGCGCGGGCGAGCATGCACTCGGCGCGGTCGAGCATCAGCGCGCGGTTGGGCAGCCCCGTGAGGCCGTCGTGCAGGTCTTCGCCGGGGGCGCTCTCGGCCGGCGCCTTGCGCGGCTGCGCCACCCGCACCACCACCGGCCCGCGGCCGCCGCCGAGCACGAACACCAGCAGTCCGAGCAGCGCGCTCAGCACGCAGCCGACGATCAGCAGCGCGAGCGCGCTCCCGTCGCTAAGCACGCTCGTGCCGCGCACCGCCGCGAAGCTCTTCGCGGTCCAACCGTTGTGAAGGTCGATCGTGGCGCTCTGCGCGCCCGGCTGCGGCGTGCCGCTGGCGAAGCGCAGGTTCGCCGATCGCGTCCGGTAGCTGAGGCTCGCGGCGGAGCCCGAGTGGCCGGCCAGCGCTTCGCGCAGCACGACCTCAGGTGACAGCACCTCCGTCAGCCAGCCCACGAACGCTCCCATGCGGGCCCCCAGGGTGGACGGCGGCTGCTCTCCCCTGTACACGGGCGTGTCGATCTCCAGCGCCCTCGTCTGCCCGACCAGGACCGTTGAGGATCGGCTCAGCGCCTGGTCGCGCGACGCCAGCAGCCCGGGCGTCACCGCGCAGTAGTCCAGGCCCGCCGGCGGCCTCTTGGCGGGGCTCCTGACGAGATTGGCGACAGCCAGGCAGTAGAACGGGCGGCTGCCTGTGGGAACCACCCGCAGACCTCCGTCTGCGGGTGCCGCCGGCTGCGATGCAGTCGCCTTCGCCGCTTCAGTCGCCTTGGTCGTCTGTCCGGTGACCCGCGCGTGGAACGCGGCGAGTTCCTGTCCGTGGACGAGTGTCACCAGCCCGAGTCCCTCGAGCTCCGGGAAGCGGCGCAGCGTACGCGCCCATTTCACCCAAGTGTCGAATTCCGCGCGCGAGGTCTTGGAGTTGCCCGCGAAGTACGTGCTTGCGCCGATCGCCAGATCTTCCTCGTGGCGGATGGCCGCCTTCACTGACGCGGCGATCCCCGCCGCAGTCTGCCGCGAGGTCTGCCGCGACGTGCTCGCACCGCTGCGTGCCACCGCGTGCGCTCCGCTCAGCGAGCCGACGACACCGGCGGCGGTGCACAGGATCGCCACCAATGCCCACACGAGCTTGCGGCTGCGCACGAACCGTCCGACACCCTCTTGAGATGGGGAAGTGGGAATTTGCGCGTCCGGCTGTGGCGTCGCAACCGGGCCGTTAGCGCCCGGTTGAGGTGTCGCAACCGGGCTGTGCGCGCCCTGCTGGGGCGGGCCGCCCACGGGCGTGCCCGCGGAGAAGCCCTCAGCGTGGTCGCGTGCGGGATTGTCTTGGGGGGTCTCGCTATCTGACACGGCAACCTCGTCTGCTCCCAGCGTGCGGCCATGCGCTGCTCTGACCTGATCGAGCCTGAATGGTGTGCTTCATCTGCATCGTGCCTCCATCTCGACGAAAAGCCGATGAAGGTTTACCGGTGCAGATTCGCTTGCCGGCCGCGCCGGCGCCCGCCTCGCGCGACGCGGGCGTCTAGGGTATGCAGGCGACCATGGCAACCACCGGCCAGCCCCACACGCCGCCACGCGCTCCGCGGCGTTCCCCGTCCTGGCTGCTGCCCGCACGAGACGTGCGCGCGCTGTACCACAAGCACTTCAAAGACAGGCGCAAGGAGCGCCAGATGCTCTCCTCGGCTTCGTTCTTCGTGACGTTCGCCACCGTGCGGGGAATCACTCACGCGATCAGAGCCGAACGTGGCCCGTTCAGGAACATAACCCCCGGCGGGCGCCACATCCATCACATGACCTTCGGGATCGTGGGCCTGCTGACGGTCGGCTACCTGTGGCTGCTGGAGATCGGCACCAACGAGCAGCGACACGCCTCGGCGCTCACCTCGCTGGCGTACGGCAGCGGCGCGGCGCTGACGCTCGACGAGTTCGCCCTGTGGCTGAACCTCGCGGACGACTACTGGAACAAGCAGGGACGGGAGAGCATCGACGCGGTCGTGCTGTTCGGCTCACTGCTGAGCATGAGCGTTCTCGGCAAGGGCTTCTTCCGGGAGCTGCTGTTTCACGATCGCGCACGACCGGTGCTCTCGCCGTAGGGCGATGCGCCCCCTGCTCCCTGCTCGAGCGGCCTGCGCGCTTGCGCTCACGCTCACCGGCTGTGCCAGCTCGCTGTCCGCGGACAACGGCGTGGCGTCGAAGGCACCCGCGCAGATAGTCGCCTCCGCCAGAGCGGCGGCGGCCGGCGCCGCGACGGTCCACGTTGCAGGCTCAATTGTCAGAGAAGGTGAGCCGATATCTCTTGATATGGAGTTCGTTGCGGACAAGGGCGGGGAGGGGCGGATCACGCTGGGAGGACTCAGCTTCCAGCTGATCGGGTTCGATCGACTCCTTTACATCAAGGGCGGCAGCGCGTTCGACAGCCACGTCGCCGGCCCCGCCGCCGCGCGGCTGCTGCGGGGGAGATGGCTGAGAGGTCCAGCCGCGAGCGGGGCGCTGGCGTCGCTCGCGTGGCTGACGGGCATGCGCAGGCTGATCGACGCGGCGCTTGCCAGCCACGGGACGCTGGCGCGCGGCGCCACGACCACCGTCGACGGACAGAAGGCGGTGGGCGTGACAGACCCCGCCGACGGGGGAACGCTGTACGTCGCGAGCACCGGCGCTCCGTATCCGCTCGAGATCGTCACGAGCGCCACCGATGGCGAGAAGATCACTTTCAACAAATGGAACCAGCCCGTTACGCTCGAAGCGCCGGCGAAGGTCGTCGACATCCACCAGCTGCAGAGCGCCCGCTAGCGGGTACTTGGGTCATATGTCTAACAGCATCGATATCGGGTCAAGCCTGCTGGAAGGGCCGTCGAACGTGGAACAGGCGAACAACAACGCATATGCGGGATCGGGCAACAACGCGAGAGCTCTCAGTGAACGGCGCAATCCAAGCCAGCTTCCTTCGGCGACCGGCGGAGCCCCGGGGCGACTCGGGGGATCCCGTGGCGGGATCCCCCGATGCCAGGGTCGGTGCTCTCATGCGTAGGTGGGCCGGTGGGTACAACGAGCCCGGCCGCCGCCCTCCCCGTCGGCAGCCCAAGCATCGCCGTCCGGTTCTCGCGATCCTGCCGTGGGCGCTGCTCGTCGCCGCGGCCGTCGCTGGCGCGCTTGCGGCGGGGGCATCGCTGCTCGTAGCCGGCTGCCTGGTCGTGCTCGCGTGCGCTGCGATAGCGCTCGGGTGGCGCTTCGGCGAGAACGGCAGGGTGGCGCTCGAAGACGAGATCGAGCACCGCACGAGCGACCTCAAACGCGCTCTTTCGGAGCTCGAGATCGCCCAGGCGGAGACCGTTCAACGGCTGTCGATGGCGGTCGAGTTCAGAGACGAGGACACCGGCGCGCACATCGAGCGGATCGGGCGCTTCTCGGTGCTGCTGGCCGAACACATCGGCATGGACGCGGAGTTCTGCGAGCGCCTGCGCCACGCGGCGCCGCTGCACGACGTGGGCAAGGTGGCGATCCCGGATGCGATCCTGCTCAAGCCCGGCCCGCTGACGCCGGAGGAGCGCGCGATCGTGGAGACCCACGCCGAGGAGGGTCACCGGCTGGTGCGCGGCTCGTCCTCGTCGATCCTGGACATGGCGGCGACGATCGCGTTGAGCCACCAGGAGAAGTGGGACGGGACGGGATACCCGCGTGGCCTGAAGGGCGAGGCGATCCCGATCGAGGGTCGGATCGTGGCGGTCGCGGACGTGTTCGACGCGCTGACCAGCGACCGTGTCTACCGCAAGGCCTTCTCCGTTGAGGACGCGGTGCAGATGATGCGCGAACAGCGCGGGCGCCACTTCGACCCGGTGCTGCTGGACGCGTTCATGGAAGTGCTCGGACGCTCCGGCCCGGACGCCCGCGAACAGCTTCGCTCAGACCCGGTGGCGCTCGTGGAGAGCACGCTGGAGACGTTCGCCACGGCGCTCGAACGCGGCGACGCGGAGATGGCCGAGGGCGCGATCGCGACCGCGATCGAGGACGGCATGACGCCCACGACGCTGCACGCGGAGGTCATCGGCCCGGCGCTGCGCCGTATCAACGTGCTCGCCGAAGCCGGCCAGATCGACGCCGACCGCGAGCATCGCGCGACGACGATCACCCGGCGCGTGCTGGCGACGCTCTACCGCTACATGACCGGCAGCACCGAGCCCACGCGCGAGCGCGTGCTGCTGGCGGGCGTGGAGGGCGACGAGCACACGCTTGGCCTGCAGATGGTCCACGACCAGCTCGCCGCCGCCGGTTTCCACACGATCTTCGACACCGACCTGTCGGCGCAGCGCCTGGTGGAGATGGTCGACAGCCAGTGCCCCGACCTGGTCGTCGTCGGCGCGACGGTGGCCAGCGGCTCGGAAGCGGTCGAGTTGGCGCTGCGCGATCTGCGCTCCAACCGCCCCGACCTGCCGATCGTGCTCGGCGGGCCGGCGGTCGGCGGCAGCCTGCCGCGCGAGCGTCGCGGCATGCGCGTGCTCGAGCGCATCGACGAGTCGGTGGAAGCGGTCGAAGACCTGCTCGCCACGGCCGCGTCGGCCGCGTCCGTATAGATTCCGCGGATGACCCCCCGCGCGATCGTGACCGGCGGCGCCGGCTTCATCGGCTCGCACGTCGTCGACGCGCTGCTCGCCGACGGCTACGCGGTGACCGTCATCGACGACCTCTCCACGGGTGACGCCGCGAGGGTGGCCGACGCGGCCGAGCTGGTGCAGCTGGACATCGTCGACGCGCCCGCGCTCGACGCGCTGCTCGCCGACGTGAAGCCGCGAGCGGTCTTCCACCTGGCGGCGCAGGCGAGCGTGGTCGCCTCCGTCGAGGACCCCGGCCGCGACTGCGAGGTCAACGTCAGGGGAACGCTCAACGTGGTGCAGGCGGCTGGAGCGTGCGGGGCGCCGGTCGTGTTCACGTCCACCGGCGGTGCGCTGTACGGCGACGAGGCGCCGATGCCCACCGGCGAGGACCGCATCCCCGCACCGCTGTCGCCGTACGGCGCGTCCAAGTGGGCGGCGGAGGCGTACGTGAACACGTGGTCGCTGTCGTCGGGCCTCCCTCACGCGGTGTGCCGGCTGGGCAACGTGTACGGACCCCGCCAGAGCCCGCACGGCGAGGCCGGCGTGGTGGCGATCTTCTCCGACCACCTGCACACCGGCAAGACGCCCAAGCTGTTTGGACACGGGACGCCGACGCGCGACTACGTGTACGTGGGCGACGTCGTCGGCGCGCTGCTGTCCGCGTCGGGGCGCTCGGGCACGTACAACATCGCCACCGGCGTGGAGACGGACGTGGCGAGCGTGTGGAAGGAGCTGAGCAGCGCGGCGGGCAAGCAGATCGAGCCGCAGCTGGCCGACCTGCGCCCGGGCGAGCTCACGCACAGCTGCCTGGACATCAGCCGCGCGGAGCGCGAGCTGGGATGGCGCCCGGAGGTGTCCATCTCCGAGGGGCTGCGGTTGACCTACCAGGCCTTGGTGGAGGAATTCGAGGCCGGCTAGGACAGTAGGGCGTGCTGAGAACGCTGGGCGCGGCGGGCCTCATGCCGAGGCTGGCTTGGGCGGGCAAGCCCGGTTGCCACGGCTGGAACGGGGAGCCGGTAGCATCGGGGCGGGTGAAGAGTGGCCTGCGGCGAGATAGCTCAGTTGGTAGAGCACACGACTGAAAATCGTGGTGTCCCGGGTTCGAATCCCGGTCTCGCCATGCTGCGATCTCGCTGCAAACCGGTGCTTTTTGAGCGTTCGCGGCGGGATCGTTTGGCGGCCGTTTTGGACGGCCGTTCGCCGTCGTGGCCCAATCGTGGCCCAATGGCCGCGATCTGGGCCTGTGGAGCGAGGTCGGCGACTTGCTCGCGTGCGGCGCGGATCAGCCGGTCGAAGCTCGTGCCGTGGCTGCGATCGACGCGCTGCTCTAGCTGCGCGTAGACGTCGAGCGTCATCTTGGAGTCGGCGTGCCCGACCTGTCCCATGACCCACTTCACGTCGAAGTTGTTTGCGAGCAGCGCGATCGAGATGTAGGTCCGTCTGAGGCTGTGCGGTGTGATTCGTGGCAGCGGCGGCAGCCCGTTCGCTGCTAGTTCCTCGCTTGCTTGTCGGGCTGCTTCGCCGACGATCTGCGCGGCGCGCTGGCGGCTCATCTGCCCGCCCTTGAGGTTCTGCACGAGATAGTCGTTCGGCCCGGTCGGCCGTCCCGCTCGGCGTAGCTGGTCGATGTGTTCGATGATGGCCTCTGCGAGGTCGGGGCTTATCTGGACCTCGCGGATACCTGTTTCGGTCTTTGCGTCGGGGATGCGGAAGCGTGCGCCTTCGGGGTCGTGTAGGCGTACGTGGCCGATGCGGATGTCGCATAGCTCGCCGACGCGCGGGCCTGAGCGCCCCAGGATCTCGCAGACCGCGCGGCGCCCGACGTAGCCGCGCCCGACGGTCGCGCCGAGCTGGCGCAGGTGGTGGGTCACGGTCGACTTGGCGATCCCGAGCGTCTTCGCGATCTGCGCCGGCCGCTTGCCTTGCGCGAGCAGGTGCGCGACGAGCGCCGGGTCGGCCCGATCTTGTGGGGTGTGACGGCCGGGTCGAGCGTGCGGTCCTGTTTCGCGGCGGCGTCGAGCACGCACGCCAGCTCGTCCATCTCAAGGAACGTGCGGTTTGGCTTGGGGACGTGGACTCGCATCCGCTTGCCTCGCGCGGGATGGTGGTCGATGTGCTCGTCCTCGATCGCGTCGTCGAGGATCGACGCGAGGCCGCTGGTGAGCTTGCGCATCGACGCTGGCCCGAGCGGGACGATCCCGCGCCCGCGCTGATCGCGGAGATCGGCGCCCGCGAGGATCGCCTTGCGCTGCTCGTCGGCCTCGCGGAGCTTGCGGGTCTTGAACTCCAGGCAGAGCGCGCGGTCGATCTCGTCCAGCCGGTAGCGCCCGAAGAACGGCAGCAGGTGGACGTTCAGCCGCCAGCGATAGTCGCGGATCGTGTTCTCGCTGATCGGCTTCTCGCCGAGCACGCCGTCGATCTTCGCTTGCAGCCACCATTCGGCGTACTCGCCGAACGTCGGCACCTCGCGCGCAAGGCGGTTGTCCGCGACGGCGCCTACGCCTTCCTCGCCGAGCAGGCCGGCGCGGACCGCGTCGCGGTGCTCGACCACTACCTCTGGGCGACCGACGCCGAACACTATCGCCAGATCTACCACGAGCACATCGACGCACGCAAGACACCGCCGGCACCGCACGAGAGCGAAGCGTGGCACCCCGATACGACGCCCACCCGCTGGCGGTTCGACACCGCTAAGCAAGCGCTCCAGAGCCGGGTGCGGGCGATACCTCTGGACTTCGCCGATTGCGACCTTGTCGCGGTCGGGGCGTGGGATGTAGTGCTCTACCTCGGCGTCCTCTACCACATGCCCGACCCAGTCGGAGCCCTGCGACGCGTAGCCGCCGTCACCCGACAGCAGGCGATCATCGAGACCGAGGCGATGTTCGTGCGCGGCCACCCCGAGGCGCTATGGCGCTTCTTCCCGGCCGGAGAGCTAAACAACGACCGCTCGAACTGGTGGGTGCCCAACATCAACGCCCTCATGGGCCTCATCGGCGCCGCAGGATTCGGGAACGCCGAAATCCTCGCCGGTGAGCCCGTCGATGACGAGCGGCCCGGCGACGGCCCGCACCACTATCGCGCGATCGTGCGCGCGATCAAGTAAGTACCGAGCCTCTCGACCCAAGCCCCGCACGGCCCGCGCGGGCCGTGCGGGGCCGTCCCCGTGTACGCTGCCACGAGCGTGACTCCGCGTGCGTCGATCGCGTGACTGCCCCCGGGCGCGAGACAATGCATATTCCGTTGCGTGGCCCGTCATCACATAGCTGCGTCGTGAAGGCATCGCTTAGGAACTCTTGGGGCAGCGAGAGCGCATCGACTTCACGCTGAGTGGATGTGCGTTCCGCTAGCCGAGGGCGGCGGCGATGTCGTGGCTGTAGACGTAGATCGTGAAGCCTCCTTCCAGCGCCTCCTCGGCGATGGGGCGCCCAAAGCTCGCCGAGGGCGATCCGACCGTCAATTCGATGGCACGGGTGTCCGCGAGCAGGAATGTCCGCGTGTTGGCACGCGGCACGTACCAGGTGTTGATCTGGTTGTTGATGAACGGGCAGAGGCCAGCTGGCGTGGGGCATCCCACGATTGGATAGAGCTTGATCCGCAGGTGCGTCTCCCACGTCACGGGCGCTGCGTCCCAGTACCCCGCGTATCCGATGCTCGCGCCGTGTGCGGTTGCAAAGCGCTCGATCTCACCAGCCACACGCTGGTCGGGCCCGACTCCGAGCGGCGTGACCCCCGAGGCGATCTCGGACCTCGCGTTGAGCGCGCAGAACGCGACGACGCCGACAAGCAGCGCGGCGCGTGCGATGCGTCCGGTGGCGAGGATGCCGAGCAAAGCCGCGGCAGCGGCCCACGCACCTACGAGATAGCGGCCGCCAGCGCTGTTCGCGGAGACCGACGTCAGCAGGAACACGGCGATCGCGAGCACCATCGCCGATCCCCAGAAGGCGACGAACAGCTCGCGCGACACCGGGCGCGCAGTCAACTGCTCGGAGGAATCCGCAGTCGCGACTCTCCATCGCCACAAGGCGCGCAGTATCTCCGCGAACGCAACCAGCGTGAGCACCCCGGCGCCGAATGTGAACAGGTTGCCGCCACTCGCGGGCAGGCCAAAGAACGAGCCGCCACCGAGCCACGCCAGCGTCGCCAGCAGGTTCTGCGCCCCTGCGAGCATCGCTTCCGATCCGACAAAGCTGACGGGAAAGGGAGCGTGAACCACGCCGCGATCCTGCATCACATGCGTGACCAGCAGCGCCAGCATCAGCGACACGATGCCCGTCACCACCGCGAATGCGCTGACGGTCATCCAGGTCCGCGATCTGAAGCGAAGCCAGCACACCAGCGGCGCCAGGACAAACGGGCCCAGCCCGCTGACGATCAGCAGTTGGTCGGTCAAGCCCGCGGCGGTGAACAGCGTTAGCGGCACGCCTACCAGCAACAGCGTGCGCAGCGGCAGCCGCCCGCGATGCGCTCGTCGCTGCACGAACAGCAGGGCGGCGCACAGCACCGCCACGTGTATGACAATCAGCCCGTGGCTCTCGGGCACGTACAGGACGCTGCGCTGCGCCGCGCTGGCGGATAGCAGCACCGCGCCACAGACGAGCCCAGCGAGGCGACCGAGCGCCCACCAGGCGCACGCGGCCACGGCCGCGCTCCCGAGCAGCCCCAGGACAATCGGTGCCGCCTCCCACAGAGCGCGGTAGCCAGGCAAGGACGCAGTCGCCCGCATGAACCACCACGGCTCATACCAGGGATGATTCCCTATGTTGACCACCGATCCTGGCGGGGCGTGGCCGGCGAGCGCCGGCAGCACCAACGCAGACGCATTGTCCGCGTTCAGGTAGAGACTGTGGACCAGCGCGCGCGCCTGAGCGAGCAGCACCACGAAGTTGACGACGCCGACGAGCCCGAGAAGCCCGGGAAGCGCCCACGCGCCCGCGAACTGGCGGGCCGCGTCGAAGGAGCGGGGATGAATTGCCCCGCGAGGAGCCGCCTCCACGCTCCCTACCCTCGCGAACCCAGAGACGACCCGTGCCGCACTGGTGCGACTCTATCAACAGATACGGATCAGCGGTCAAGTACGCATCCCGGGACTGTTCGCTAATACAGGCGCACGGCATTTAGGCGAGCCTGGCCTATGGTCCCTCGGCGGCAGGCATGAGCGCGAGTGTCGGACGGCCAACCAGCCGCTAGAAAAACCTGGGACGCAACGGTCTATGACACGAACCAACGGTGCGCCGCACCGTGCCCGACGCTGCCGCCTACGCGCTGCTGGCCAGCTCGTGCGCTTCGATGGCTGAGGCTAGATCGCTGATGGTTAGTTCGAGTGCTGCCGCCACGGCGCGGAGTGTGCTGAAGGGTGGGTCGGTCTTCCCGAGCTCGAGGCGGGCAAGCGTGCCGGTTCCGAGGCCGGCGTTGACGGCGAGGACTTCGCGCGAGAGGCCGCGGGCTTCGCGTAGCTCGCGCACGGTCGCGCCCACGGCAAGGCTTATCGAACGTGCCATTGCAGGCAGGGTCGCATACGGCATGCCGGAAAGTCCATGCGTGAGGCGACATGCCGAAAGTAGCATGCGGAAGCAGGTATGCTCTACGGGGACATAGTGCCCCCGCGCCGCTTCTGACGGCCGGGGGCGTGGCACCGGAAGCGCGAACTCCCGGCACACAGGCACCCTAACCAAGACGAGCTTGGGTGCCTCTTTGCCAGAAGCCCGTCTCCCGGGGCCTCCAACGCGAAATGGAGGAACCGACATGGCTACAACACTCACCGTCCCGCCGCAAGTCACCGCGCATGTGCGCGAAGGCGCACAGCTACAGCTCG